>Ga0335072_10000056_pt1 | contig 219970 bp, 211 predicted proteins | sample Lox_Sample_21_FD_206725 | JGI IMG/M metagenome (GOLD analysis project Ga0335072, IMG submission 206725) | Soil microbial communities from Loxahatchee National Wildlife Refuge, Florida, United States - Lox_Sample_2.1 | ecosystem: Environmental > Terrestrial > Soil > Wetlands | place: USA... | reverse complement strand
CTGCGGAGACCCTCCTCGTTCTAGCAAACGAACAACCTTTACCACCCACCATGTCCTCCATGTCCAGTATGGACGCTTCCAACTTCCCGTCGAACACCACTCAAGGCTCGACGACCTCAACCTCGCGGCCTGTCCCTACTTCGGCTGATCACAGCGCGGATCCTCTTTCACCGACATCGTTTATGTTCCCTCATATTCAAGGTCTTCTCGCTTTCGACACACCCTTTCTCGGCATCGCACCTAGCGTCATCGCCCACGGCGCCGAGGGCTATTCGAAGAAAGCCACGAATGCCTACAGCACGCTTTCCGAGCTTGCCACTGGATTCGGCTGGGGCTCGAAATCCGACCCCAATGTTGTAAGCAGTGGCTCTGGAAAAGTAGCGGGTGCGCTTCCTGCTCCCTCGTCCGCGGTTGATGCGGCGGCAGCACCACGTTGGCAGAGCTGGGGCAAATATGCCATGTTTGCTGGTGCAGCAGGAGCGGTTGCCGCAGGAGGTGCAGCGGCTTTGTATTCCCAAAAGGAGAAGCTGAGTGCGGGATGGACGTGGGCCTATAGCCATTTGGAGTTTGTCGGTGTGCTATATAAAGGTGAGGAGTTGAAGAAGAGGGTTGAGAGCGTCGGCAGCGTCGGCGAAGAAAGAGGGATCGGTAGTGCCAACTTTTATACCCTGCTTGGTAGGGGCGCGAGTGGGGGCTCTGGTGTCGTTGGAATGACTTCGGCCCTAAAGGAGGGGAGTAGCATGAGGACGTTCTGCAGCTTGCCGAGAAAAGCCCGGGAAAGCAAAGGGGAGACGCAGCAGGAGGCCACAGGGATGAGATGGTATAAAGCAGTTAACGACAAGGCGGAAGATGAGACATGGGCTCACATGAGCATGTTCTACCCAAGAGAAAACCCCGGGTTCTACTCGCTTGGCGAGCGGGCGAAGGAAACAATTATTGGCTGGGTTGATAGGGGATGGTACGAATCCAGTGAGGGTCGGAATGATGGAATGGATGGAGGTATGACGCTCGGAGAGGTGGGAGAGGGTTGGGAAAAGCCTGACCATGAATCGGAAGATATCAAAGCGAAGGAGAGGCAGAAGAGCATGAGCCTCGACTGGGAAGGCCTTGATAAGGTGAAAGACCTTGATGATGACGTCGATGTTAAGATGAGAGACGAACTACTCGATCAGCCCAACGATGAGAGCAAGGAGAACCTTGGAGACAGTATCATTGTCGACGTTGGAGAGAAGTCTTCGTGATACCATGCAAGAAGCATTGGTTTGTACAAGCTGTTTTCGATACGGTCCTATCAAAGCTACGAAACCCGCCGATAGGATAAAAAGAACCTTTCGGTGCAGATATTTACTTGCTTGTCAGTGTAGCAGTCGACGTCCGTGCATAACTACTAAAAGTTGGGAGGAGAGGCAAAGACAAAAGGTCTAGCACTGTAGAAACGTAAGCATTGTACCATGACCTGTGTTGCTTCTCTAGACAAAGGCTTTGCGAAACGTGTTTCGTGATCAGATTAGATTATTTGCCTCTCAGATCAGCGCCCCCATCTCTATCTCAACCTCAGCCCAATCCCCCACGTACATCTTTTGTGGCAACTAATGCAGGGTGCACGGCCTCAGATACCACAGAATATTCATTTCCAACATCTTCCAGTCCTTCCGGGGCTCCTGCGTGGCATGCATGACAGAAAATGCGACCGATGAGAGCACACTGGTAGCGACCTGGATGCGATTGATTTGAAGGTCACGTTTGCGCATGCAGACCTGGTTGATTCTGCCTGGTCCTTAAGGCATGCCGCTGAATGGCGAACATATCGTCCGCCAACTATGGGGACCTGTGCACACTACTACGTCCTACAGGGGACAATGTACGCCCTTTAATCTTCCAAGTGGCGGTATGACACCTTTCATTCCCATCCCTTTCATAACCAAAGACTAACATTTCCAGGCGTCATTAGATTGAACCACTCCGTCGATATCACTTTGACTCAAAATGCCCAGTTCGGTCCCCTTTGCACCGGTGCAAGCTCCTCGGTCAATGGAACAAACATTGATAACTCGACTGTGGTCAACTTTCGCGACCCCTTCTATGCCTCGATTGCACCGCAATTCTTCGCGATCGCCGCTGCGACTGTGGTCGCTTACCTCCTTGTAATCATCATCTTCATAACTCCTGGCACCTTCCTCGTCGGCGGGCCTGGCGGTGGACGAGCCTTTCTCGGTCGAAGGGGCACGATCAGTGGGACATACGGGAGCTCGTCTGTCGTTGGAGTTGGGGGGAGGCCTTGGCTCCAGAAAATTGCAGCCCTCACTGTGGCTGTATCACTTACGATCGCCTCTGCGGATACTTTCAAGTACTGCCACAGGCAATACGATGCGGGGTACTCTGATGCAGGCGCCTTGGTTGACGAGGTTAATGCTGGCCTAGAGATCCGAGTCGTTCGCGTTATCTCAGACACATTTCTATGGTTGGCACAAGTACAGACGCTCATTCGACTGTTCCCTCGACACAAGGAGAAAGTCGCCATCAAATGGCTCGGCTTTGGCCTGATCCTTTTCGACACCGTCTTCAGCATCCTCAACAACTTTATCTATCAGAGTTCGAAAACGCGACCGCGACGGTTTGAGGATGCTATTCCAGCTTTGAGTTATTTGTTCGAGCTGTCCATTGGCTTGATTTATGCCGCTTGTGTTATATACTATTCTATGTCTAAACGCCGTTTTGCTTTCTGGCATGCCAAGATGAGGAACATATGTTTGGTTGCGTTTTGTTCCTTGATGGCCGTTCTGGTACCCGTTGTTTTCTTTGTACTTGATATCACGAATTCCGATGTGGCCACATGGGGTGGCTACATACGATGGGTTGGGGCCGCTGCTGCGAGTGTGGTGGTATGGGAATGGGTAGAGAGGATCGAAGCATTAGAGAGGGACGAGAGGAAAGATGGTATTTTGGGGAGACAGATCTTCGATGGTGACGAGATGCTAGACGTGATCCCGTCAGAAGAGGTGATCTGGCCAGGAAGAGACCAGAATCGGCGCAATGACGATGAAGAAGGCGCAGGTAATGCATCGGGCTGGGCAAACAGCAATGGGACAGCTCACAGACCACTACGGTCTAGGGTGCCGTTCCAAAGTCGACCGTCAGATTTTATGACGCCAGCGGGCCTGAGCACAGGTTCTGCTGTTGTTGAAGGTCCATCACACAGCCTTAGTCGAACAGCCCCTGCCGTGCCTCCACAGGCGGTAACGCCAGTTAGTCGCGCAGACACTTCGAGTGCAAGTACTGTTTATGCCGTGCGCCGGCTCCCACCCAACACTCCTTCGCCACAGATTCCAGAGGATTCAGGCCCTACAGGCCTCGCAGTTCCGAAAGAGGCATCGTCTATACCTTCAGACAGCACAATGGTGGATATGATGCACACCAGTTCAGATGTATCGAACAATGGGGCAAGCCAGCAGTCCGTGGTTGACTCACACCCAAGGAAGAATCCTCTACCAATATGGCGCGCAGTTCCAAACCCCTTCAAGCGGAGACGAGCTTCCCCACCTGCTGAAGTCGCTGGGGCTCAATCGACTGCTGAAAGCCATCTGGGTGTGTCCACAGCCGGGTTGAATGGACGTCCAGGCAGCACGAAGGCACGCCTCAATATGTTTGCCGCTTCTCAGAAGCGTAAGTTCGACTCACGCGGTAAAGGTCAAAGCTTGGACTCGCCTCTCGAAGTCACCGTGATACCAGCACAGCGACGTGGGCAGAGAACGTGGTCTCCAGACGACCTTGCGAATTTCGACTTGGATGAAAGCGACATTGGGCATGGGCACAAGGCTTCTCAGGTCGATGGTCGGGACGAAGTGTCTTTCACACATCTTCCAAGCAATGGAGCTAATCTTTCTATGACTTTCATACCGGCACCAAGCAGAAATCAGCGTACATGGTCACCGCAGGACTTGGATGAACAGTCGATACATGCGTCGTCGCAGAGTCCACCGGTTGTGTCACCGGCTCATGGACGACCTGGAGCGTATCCAGATGATATAGCTCAGGGAACTGCAGACACATTGCAAGAAACACAGCCCGAGCACCCTCCAGAGCAATCTACCAGGGATTCCGTGAATGGAGCTGGCCCTTCTCGTACCGTGCTATCACGTCGAGGTACACTGGTGATAATGGAAAATGGAAAAAGAAACTCATTGGCCTAATATCTTTGTGCGCTCCATATGCGTACCACTCCACTGCCCGCCCAAGCGAGTCCGACATCAGTGGTGGCTCGTGCTAAGCCGTCTACTGAAACCCTGCGAGATGAGTCAAGAAGAAGCGCGAACACAGCGGCTTGCGTCTGATCAGGATATAGCAGGAGAAGTTGAAGTTGAGGAAAACAGGAATGCCGTTGCTTGAAGTGAGAAAAGTTGCAACAGTTCTGAGTTATACGGCAATATGGCTACTTTCCCGCAAAAAATATTTGAAAGGCACCAAAAGTGTGTCTCCGCAGCCTGCTGATGGGAACTGTAGAGAATTTGATTGGGATATGGAGAGTCATGCCTCATTTCTCGATTAGTCTGTCTCGATGCCACACCGCAAAACTCACCTTAAAGAGAAGCAAGAAAGGATACGGTTTGTATCTCAGTGTGTCTGGCAGATGCTTCTCCAACTTCCATTTGCGACCTCACCCATCCCTCATCACCAATAATTCGACACGTGTATCATGTGGTGCTATGCGCTCTATACCCCAAACGGTTGCCGGAGCGATCATGCAACAGTGGGCTCAACTACAGCTGGCTTCTTTATGGAGTGTGACCCAGCTTTGCCTGGACCTCGCGACACCGATTGTAACAGTTTCCAGGTTAGACATCGCTACGCCAAGGAGCACGCCTGTGGAGCATGTACTTCGTTCTATCGCGAGAACATACCTCCTCTACTACGATCACAGCACATTACTTTTGAGGTAAAGTGATGTTTTTTGCCTCGACCAATGATTAGACCCCAATTTGATTTTGCCAGGATGGAGAAGGACCGAGCCGCAGAACGGATTTGAATGGCACAATACCAGCAATTCCAGAAGAGATCTTTCGCTCGAGGTCTGTCAGAGCGATATCACTAGTATCAAGAGCCTCTGTTCCACGCCCGCCGGCATTGGAGCAATCGTCAGCGCGAATACGGACGCCCTTCTCGAGGAAGCTCTGAACTGAAATGTCGAGTTGGAAAGACAGAATGAGCGGCTGAGGACGGAGAGACTATCTCTAGTAGAGAACGCCAATTTTTGACCCAGATTGCAGAATTGGAAAGCAGGACGGCTATGAGCAGTGAAGGGCTTAGGACATCTTGATTTCTGCGGCATCACAGTCATGGGTACAACGGTGGTACATCAATTCAACTAGAGACCAACACGGATATCGACGCTGGATATTCTAGTGATATACAGCTTCTCTGACAGTTTGGTCAATTTGAGATTCAAGCTTCTCATTCAAGGTAGAACTGCTGGCAGAGTCTGAGCTTCGGCTGCAATTTACCGTATTTATATTGATCTCGCCTATGCTACGTTGTAGTCTTTGAAGACGCGGGTGAACTCGTAATTCCTAGTTCCCTCCTTGGATTTGTCAGAAAACAGGGCCTCGTCCCACTTTAGATTCTATGAAGAAATTGACTACCAAGTACAATTCAAGCGTTGGAAAGCGATATGTGCATCTCTCAATATCACCAGGCTCTCCAGAGTGCTGCAAAGGAAGAATGAATCGACGTCTTCAAACAGGAGGCTTCCTTATTTTCTACAAAGTCTGTAGTGTTATCACCGCCTGAGGCGCCAATGCCAAGCTCGAGCAACGCGTGCTCTGTGCCTACCGCGATCGTTGGAGCCTCGACTGCTGCCAGTGGCAAACCCTTTTTGGATTCATCATGGCGATGCATGCAAATGTATTCGATGTTCCCCGACCGCGAGACACCACCTCACAGAAGACACTCCTCAGTCTCCCTCTCAACCTCTTGTCCTTGATTATTTCCCACGTAAGAGGTTGTCCTTGATCACCCAAATTAATCCAAGTCAGAGGCTGATCACATAGGAAGCTCGACAATGTCGGAGACCTTGCTGCATGCTGTTCAGCTGCGAGGACTCTGAATTACATGTGCCAAACACTCCTCTATGAGAAAATAACCCTCTCTTCATACGATACCATCAGGTATAAAGATGAAAGGCCAGAGGGTTTGGGGTCGTCAAGCCCATTCGCGATGGGCCTCAATGCCTTGGTCACAAGAAATGTAGCTACTCTGGTGCGGTCGTTGACATTACAAGGGCAATGGAAAGAGCACGACTTGCGGGAGTTCTCCTCCGCTGGTAGGGTACCCGACGACGCCATGATGCTGAACATAGCTGTCAGAGCCGCTGTAGATCGATGTACTGGGTTGGAGAGCTTCAAGTTAGTTTTCGAGAGATCCATAACCTCCCCGGTGGACTGCTAACATCTCGCAGATGGGATCTGAATACTAAACTACTGTCGAACGTCTACTCAGGCCTTGCAAATCTACCGAAGCTACAAACTTTACATATTCGCTTCCCATCAAATCGCTCTCCTCGGCCGCTAGCTGTTCTCCCTGGATTCCCTCATCTACGCTCCCTAACAGTAACAGATATAGATCCCTTGTGCTATCCGGACGACATTGCCACAACTTTGTTCGCCTCACCAAAGCTCGAAACGCTCAAGCTTCATTGGTCGCCTCGAATGCGGGACGTGGGAGAGCCATCGATTCAGCTGCAATCGTATTTTCGGCACAACATATCTGCAAAGAAGAAACTCAAGATAAAGCATATCGCATTTCACAATCTCTTCGCAATGGCCAGCCCCGAAATTAAAGACGTAATGGACCATTCGGGGCTAGAAAGCTTCACCATACTGAATTCATTCGGCGCTGATGATCAAGCCGCACCGCAATCATCACTTGCTATCTTTCTGGACAGTACTTGGGCCCATCCACCCGAAAACCTTGCACAATTAAAATCGATCAGACACGATAAGCTGAGCAAGAAGTTTGCCAGGCAACTGGCCGGGGTCTATGGCCTAGAGAAGATCTACTTGGTGAACGCACGCCATGTCCCACCTTCAAACGGCCATCAGCCGCAGTCCGACCCATCACCGACATCTACATCAACCTCTATATCACATCAGTCCAATGAGACAACACCATTTAGCCGCGTAGCAGCCAACAACTCCCTCCGCGACCTATACCTGGATAACATCATCTCGAATCACGGGGCGACCCTTAAACACCTCCTCCTATCTGACCGCTGGCCTCTTCCAAACAAACTCGTAGCCCGCCTATTCAACGCTTGTCCAAACATAACCCAGCTCGCCATAGCGCTTGAGTTCAAGGACAGCTTCGGTGGCATGCGAATGCTATTGCCATTTCTGAAGAAGATACGCGCGGTAAGAGTCTTGGTGCCGAGTGCTAGCCTAGAGTCCCACGACTATGCAAGGAGGTTCGAATGCTTAGCCAACGCAACTAACGACGAGCACGAAGAGCACATTGGGCGAGAGCTAGCAGGGGATGACTTTCCGCACTTGAGGTATGTAGGCATAGACTGGAGAATTTGGGAAATCGGTAGGGGCTCCTGTGAGAAAAAGGTGGTGAATGAGCATGGTGAGGAGGAAACGATCATGAGGAGGAAAGTGAAACGGATAGGGAGAGATGCGGTGAAGGATGTGGAGATTTGGAAGATGGATAGTATAGATGTTGTATGAAAAAATTGGGATTTGTGCGGATATGGCCATCGAGTAAGGTATGCGACCGGCTTTGTGGGGCTCTTCTTCCCCTTGTGGTTTTGCTGGCTACTGCTTCGCATTTGTGCCGCTATACTGATTCCTTGCATCTTGAGCAACTCGAAATGGACCGCAACAAGATCATTTGCTTGGTCAGGGCTATATTCCGCCATACCAGTGCGTTGGGACTCTTTTCGACGCTGAAGCTTCCGGCTAACCTCACCACGCGTTACTGAAGCACAGGAGATTTGAGATAAGGTTGCGACGCCTTTGGCGGCGATTTGATCGCTGACACGTACCCCTTGTCTAACACTTTGTGTCGATGGAAGAGCCTCCTTGAATTGTATTTTTTCTCCAGGCCAATTTTCTCGGCTACTTCCGTCATCCTTTTTCTCCGATTCTTTTGAGTCGACTTGGAATATCGGACGCTTCGATATAGGTGTACACTTGTCATCGAGAGGACATTGATGACCTTTCCCTCCAACTATCAGGGACCGAGCCTGTTCAGGGAATGTTCAGGGTACGTGCAAACGTGCCTCGCATCATGACCAGGCATCAAGGCTGGCGGACTATCGACCAGACTCGTCAACGCCGGAAATTGGCTAGTGATAGGAGCTTTGGATCGGCGCTGGGCCTCTGCTCCTCTCTTCTATTGCCGCCCTGTCTCTTAGCAAGACCCATATCGTATCCGTGCAAGGATAAAGAGATCGAGCTAGAGTCCCTGGTGCACTAAGCATGAATAGCCGTGAGATGAACTGGCGAGGATTCATCTTCAGAAAGGGTTTTAGGGCGTCTCATCGCTACTCTGTGATACAGAGGTTCACAGATTGTATTGCTAGATAGATATATCAAGGTGGCCGTGCGGGTCTCGGCATGAGACGCCTTACCGGATGGCCCTTTCTTCCGCCTTCCGATGCACCTAACCGGATACCGAGTCTGCGAAGGATACATGGCATTGAAGCTTACAGCTCAGCTCAGCTGAGTACGCAAGTGGTCTCGCCTGACCTCAATTGACAGCTATCAGGGAGCAAGATATAAGATGTCTAGGAAGCCTGGTGTCTATTCGATCCATTCACGCATGCCTGTTTCTCTGGACTCTACTCTTCAGAATGATCGCCTCTCATTTTTCTCTAGCTTATTTCCTTGACTTGAGAAGTGCAGCTTCATAGGAGGTTTGCGCTTTGATCCGTATTGGTGTTGCGGACTCATCTACCAATTCAAGCCCTAATCTCTTCTCCAAACACCTCCCTTCGTACCCTATTCTCCCCACACCAACCCTTAGAGCGCCATGTCATCTATAACAACCTCCAATCAAAAGCGCAGAACCGTTCTCATTACTGGCTGCTCAGACGGTGGCCTCGGCTGTGCTCTCGCAATCGAATTCCAACAAGGATCCTCCCATCCGGGTCTTCGCAACCGCGCACAACCTAACAAAGGTATCCCGGCTAGCAAGCCTTGGGATCGAGACCTTTACCCTTGACGTCCTTGAACCCCATCTCCATCAACGCCTGTGTGGCCGAGGTATCCAAACTAACAAACGGCCGCCTCGACATCCTCGTCAACAATGCCGGTGCCGGTTATAGCATGCCACTAATGGACATCTCCCTCCCAGCCGCGCAGTCCCTGTTCAGCCTGAACGTCTGGTCCTACATTGCAGTCTCACAGGCCTTTCTGCCCCTTCTCTTTTCCTCGACCGCTCACGTGGGTGGACATCAGCCAATGATCGTAAATCACGCATCGGTTGTCTCTATCATCCCCAACTCCCAGGCGTCTCCAAAGCCGCCAGCGCAATGCTCACCGACACACTTCGACTCGAAATAAAGCTTTTCGGCATCCGCGTGGTCGAGATCAAGACAGGCGGCGTCCGTTCCAACTTCTTTGAAAATCTCAAAGCCGATGTTAATGCGGCGCCGAAGTTGCCCGAGGGGTCGATCTACGTGCCTGCCAAAGAAGAGATAGAAAGGTGTATGCGCGGTAAGTATACTACAGGAATGACGGTGGGGGCGGAGGGCTGTTCAGTAGCCTCGTGAAGAGGAAGCCAAAGGTGATGACTTGGGCGGGTGGAGGTGCATGGATAAGATGGCTTTTGACGATATTGCCGATTCCCCACACGGCGTTGGATTGGCAGTGGATTAGGATAGGGAGGTTAGATATGCTGGAGAGGAGGTTGAAGGAGCAAAAAGTGACAAGAAATGATAACGGCACGAACGCATTGGGGAAAGTGCAGACATTTAGCCCATAAACCATCTCATATGTCGTGTATCTACTCCGGTGTTTCATCATTGTCTGGGCTCTCAGAAGCACCTTTGCCGCATAATAGGCTGCATAGAAAAACAACCGAACAGCTGAGCGAAGGTACTGACTTGCTGGTGGACCAGTACAGCGATGACTAGGTAAGGAGAGCAAGGGAATTTCATGTTTGCCCTCTCAGGGAATGACCTTAAGCATCCGGTTTGGCCGTAATTGGTGGCATTACCGTATCTGGTTGTTAAACATCACCTTCTTCCCGACTGTGTCCTTTCTAAAGTGCAAACGCAACATGTTTGAATTTGGGTCTGCACAACAGATGCGATAATATGTAGAGTTACATTACCGCCAGCCAATGGTAGGCACCCTTCAACAAACCAACCATCTTGGCCACGACGTCATTGCCAACCCATCTTGAGTCGTAAACAAGGCCCCCAGCACTGGAGCAGGTCCAAGTCGTACGCCTCTTACAATCCGGCATCACGTTGACAATTCCCAATTCGCAACTCGTGTCGACAAGGCTAGGCAAACCGAGTGGCGGAATGATGAACGAAGGACACCGTACGACCAACCTCCTCGAACTTCCTCAAGACATTCTCGACCTCATTTTTCCATATCTACCGCCGAAAAGTTTCTTAGCTCTCTGTTCTGTTAACAAAGAAGCCTATGAGCGCTATCACCACGATCCGCCATATTGGCGCATAAAGACATCAGAGACGTTCAGATTGCCCATCAGTCCTCTCCTCTATGACTCGCACCGCGACCAAGGCGATACAGGGGGGACGCCGGTATTGTCACTTGCTCGAAATTGGTCATGGTTGTACAAGACACTTAGAACCCGGACGCGGCCATTTTCCTGGGGCCAAGGGATTGAAGGCGGTCTTGGTCCAAGCCCCGGTTTGAGAGACAGACGACATCTGGTAAGTTGAGTCAAATGCGCCCCAGGGGTCTTCCAGTAGTCTTCGAAATCGGAATGCCAGCTGATTACTTCCAGACTACATTGCACAGACCTCCGTTTCGGCCAGGAGGCGTCTTCCAGCGTACTACCTCTTCTTGGCCAACCGAAATACATGTCCGGGAAGACGTCGGTATCATCGTCGACATACAATGTGGCGGATGGTCAACTACCGTCCTGACGTCCGATGGCAAGCTTTTCACGGTCGGCATTCTTGATGCGTCAAATGCCCAACGTACAGGCCAGCCTGTTAAACATCTAACGCAGCTACAGAAGTTCGGTCAGTTTCAGGTCACTGGGGTACGCCACTTCTCTGCTGGTAGGTGTCACGTATTGGGCCTTGACGACGACGGTTATGTTTGGTCATGGGACAATGCAGAACAGGCAGGATGCCTGCTATCCTTCCAAAACAGTTTGGACTACGCTCGTCAAGCAACGCGTGTGGTCGCAGGTTGGGCGGAAAGCTCGGCTTACATTCCAGGCAAAGGCATTATATTCTGGCCCGCCGTTTCGACTCGACGCGATCAGGACGTGCAAGGGTACGATCGAACCATAAACGAAAGCCTCGTTCCGGCTACTGGCTATCGTCGATCTGTTGGGTCTACGGCGCAGCCTCCAATTGGGCACGACTCCCTCCCAGGCGCGGAAGGCGATAGGCGAGAAGAGGATGTAGGCGAAGTCCTCGCACATGTAGTCCTTGAGGGCTATGTCGTTTTCATTACCCACCTTAACAAGCTCTTTGCCTGCGGAGTCGGCGGAGATTCTTCTGGCCAGTCCACAGCCACGGAACAGCATCCTCAGCAGATGCCTAGCCGCCGAGTCATCGAGATCCCAGGTTATGCTTCGGATGGGCGGGAATTCAAAGACATACAGGGCTCTTTCCGCAACTTTGCCGTGTTCACTGCCAACGGCGAAGTGTTAGCAGGGCATACCGACTATCTCAACCGTGTCTTCGCGGAACGCAACGACGCATTGCGAAGAGGCATCGCTGCCCCCAACGAACAGAGCGTGCAATATCCTCAAGCTCTACTGGATTCCCGTCCAGTTGACATTCCAGCACTCCAACACACAGGCGTCATAGCGGTCGCGTTTGGCGATTATCACTCCCACGCATTGCATGCGGATGGCACCATAACAGCTTATGGCGTTGAACCTGGTTGCTGTGGTGCTTTGGGACTTGGCAGCATAGTGGCAGGAGCCAGGTTTCGCGGAGTGAAGACTGGTCGAACGCCAAGGGATCGAGATGGAAAACTGCTACCCATCGCTAACCGAAGAGGCCGTCAGGTGTGGTTCGAACACGAAAAGCGCGATTGGCTACAATGGCTTGAGAATTGGATCCGTACCCCTACAGCCCTACCACACTACCCAGAGGTCTTCACCACTCTGAATGACATAGAGGAGAAACAAGCAGCCTTCAGTGAATGGATAGAGCAAGAGGGCAGGCACTGGGTAGATGGACCACTTCAGACAGTTGCGAACGAATATGGTAACTCACAAACGCCGGTCGACTCGACTACAAGAATCGCCAGGCGTCATCCAGGTCCTGAGATTAATGCTACTCCGCCAAAATCGCTAAATGGTGAGTTCCCAGCATATTTCGCGATCTCTGTGGCAGCCGCAGGATGGCATACGGGCGCTCTAGTACTCGTTGATGACGAGAAGGCTGAGAAGACAAGGGAGAAATGGCTTGCTCATAATGATGAGATTGAGACAGTGTCCCAAGATAGATATGCTCATATGCCAGGGGGATTCCCTACACCAACCTCTTCCGGGGAGATTAGAGAGGAGTATATATGGGAGAAGAGCGCATTTCCGAGAATCAAACTGCCAGACGGATATGAATTTCCTGGCGAGGGTGAGCTTCGGCCGTGGCGAGACGGTATGCCAACAACTGAGGAGTTGGGCTTGGTGGGCCAAGCTGAAAATTGATGAGGTTACATGAACTGGTGCCCCTTTCCCGTCGAATATTCCCTCGGAAGAGAAATAAACTAAGTAGGCTCACCACTTAAGACTCGAATCGAATTCCAGGTATATTCGATAAGTAATGGCGGACAAATATCGTTTAGCTTCATAGTGGCAATCTGGCAGCCAACCAAAAGAGTCTGTTGGAAATTGGGAGTGTCAATATCAAAAATACCGCTCTCGCTGAAAGATTGGCTTTCTCCCTTGAAGCAAACACGATAAGTCTAGGTGCCTGTGAAAATGTGGTAGAAAACGGCGCCTTTGGGGGGCTGTTTTGGCAGCCGTTCCGCCAAAGCCCACGCGGCATAGAAGAATAGAGGAAGGTGCCACTGACCACGTCATTTAATTCAAGTGCATACTTTTGGTGAAGTATTCGCTAGTCAGTGTTGCTTTCTACGGTACTGCCGATTTATCTGTATGATCCTGATCCCAAGATGCTCGCCTAAGGTTGGTCGCGGGCTGCGCAAAGTCTGTTCACGGCCTCATTCCTCCTGTACAGCCAGGCCCTCCCTATCTTCCCCTTTTTCATATGGCGCTGGCGTGAACGTCCCTTCTTGGATCTCCTGCCACCGCCTCACATGATATTGATGTCTCCTTACCGTCGTGAAATCTTCCATGTACCTCCTCCCCTGTTCCCCGGCTCCATTCCCATTCTTCCTTCTCATCTTCCTTCCTCCTACCTTGGAGACCCCAGCTTCGTCGAAAGATGCCACAATATCGTAGTGCAACTCGCGGTGCTCTGGCTGCAGGTACTGTGCATACTCCACCACTCTGACGCTGCAGTGATCATGACTGTCGTCCGTGAGCTGATAGCAGTAGGAAATCAGGATGCCGATGTAGAGTGAGAAGCGGAGGCGCGAAGTGTAATCCATGGACGAGAGATGCAGCCAGAAGGACATGAGCGCATCGAGCAGGCGAGAGAGCGGAGGTCGGAAGGCCCACGGTGTTGGCCCTCTAAGGTCGATGTCGCGGCCAAGGTCGAAGTACCAGTCCTGGGCGGGGAGAAGTGTGACCGCCGTATCTGTGTCTAGGGCATCTTGATCTATTCCACCCTGCGAGCTCGGACAGATCAAGGCGTTCTTGGGGAGAGCAAGGCGGATACCGCGCTTGCCAAACTCCGGATCGAAGTCGAACCTTGGGTCGGGCGGGAGAGGATGATAGCCGACGCGGCGGAGGTAGTCGGAGGCAAAAGTCGGATCAGTGACGAGGAGACTGAGGTCCCAGACCATGGAATTGCTCCCGTGAAGTGTCAACGCATCCTCGAGCCAGATCACGTTTGCGATGCCGGCATCCGCAAGGACGGCGCAGCTATCATAGCGACGGTTTGGTGGTGTGGTGTCTGGTTGAGTCGCATCAGATGCTGGATCGTCTATTGCCCTTGTCGACGCCGCAAACTTGAAGATCCTTGAGGCTTTATTGCCCATACCATCTAGCTTTGCAAATGTATCATTTAGCTAGTACGCCCACGCCTCCAAAGGCTACAACACAAAAGTTAGAGCGACTACCCCCTCTCCCGACGCCCCACCACTTCCACGGCTCTACACTGTGGTTGCAACTGCAACCTATTCTACAGGCGAATTCAGATGAATAGGCTCGACTTATAGCTAAAGAGCTGGTCTACTCTCAGGTACTGGCCGCCTCGAAACCTGATCAGTGCCCATCGAGTATGCGCATGATCGTGTTGTGAGACTACGCAACGATTAGTCTGGCCTTCACTTGAACGTAGGTGAGGGTTGGTTCGTGTCGTACGAGGCGTAGAAGACGTCTCACGGCATGAGGGGCATGTAATTGGAGGTCTGCCAAAACGAGGTTGAAGTGACACCCCCCGGTCGACGCGCTAAGGGTTGAGTGCGAGGGTGTGGCGGACCATAGATTCTGGCATTCCCGGCTCTCGACCGAGAGATGTTGCGGATTCGCCATTAGAAGCTCCTTTTTCAACATAACCCCATGAAAATGGAGTCACAGGCTGTCTCCTACGTATGTTACCATCAATTGACCCTAACGGCACGCGTAGAGTAGGCATTCTTGAAAAGTTCAAGGTGGGATGAAATAGACGCGTGCTTTGGTGTTTCGGGGCTTCAGCGGGCGTTGTGCACAGGGCGGATCATAGCTTTCGAAACGGCTTCCCCTGAGCGAGAGGTCCTTGTGCAGCATTGACAAGCGGGAACAGGTTTCATTTGTCGGAGGAAAACTTTAAGGCTTTTGCAAAGGTCTATGGTACAAAAATCAAATACCATACCTTTCTAGTCTCGCCTCAAGGCGACGAATAATCCTTCACACCGTGGCCTCTACATGTCATTAGGCTGTCCAAGAGAAGGCCGGCATGCTTTTGATCTCCCATCCAGTCAAGTTTGTAAAGTCCAACTGCATCAAATCTCGGCTAAATTGACACCTTCGCGTCCTATCTATGAGCACATCTTTCACCGTTTCCGAGGGGCTTTGAGCCATGGTGCGCATCGAGTTTCAGCTTCTATCTGATCTTCATCTGGAAACGCCGCATACCCGGCCAATATATCACGAATTCGAGGTTCCGCGAAAAGCTCCTTATCTCGCTCTCCTGGGTGATATTGGCCATGTCAAGGACTCAAGGCTCTTCGACTTCTTAGAAAGACAGCTTGAGGTCTTCGAGCTTGTTTTCTTCGTTTTCGGAAATCACGAGGCATATGGCATGACCCTCCCGGGAGCGAAGGCAACCATGGAGGCCTTTATCTTGGGAGTGGAAACGTTACGGGCGACGAAACCAGACATTGGAAAGTTCATTCTTCTTGATCAAGACCGTTTCGATATCTCTGAGTCTTTCACTGTATTGGGCTGTACGCTGTTTTCCAAGATTCTGCCAGAGCAAGAGGGGAGTGTCCGCCTGTTTGTATCTGACTTCTCTGAGATCTACAGTTGGACAACTGACGATCACAACTCTGCCCATGACTCTGATGTACGCTGGCTGAATTCTCAGATCGAGCATCTTGCAAGAAACGAACCGCAGAGACATATCGTTATCTTTACACACTATTGCCCAACTCTACTGGCTGCCTCAAGCGATCCTCAACATCTCAATGATCCTGCCGAAGTTAGATCTAGTTTCTCCACTGATCTGGCCTCAGAGCCTTGTTGGATTAGCCCTCAGGTGAAAGTTTGGGCATTTGGCCATACACATTTCAATTGCGATTTTCTCGAACCGGTTTCGAGAAAGAGATTAGTGACTAATCAGAAAGGAGGGAAAAGGAACGAGGCGCTAAGCTTTGATGTGCAGAAAGTCATCGGCATTAAGCGACATCCCTATCCTATACGGGATGAACGACGCGCCGAAGAGGGCTTGCCTCAAATTACGACCCCTGACACGGGAAGCAATTCCAACGTTGTCCAAACCAAGCAAAGCTTCTGGAAGCACTCTAAGAACAAGAAGCGATCAGGCAGTAAATGTTTGACACAATGATCAGGTATTTCAGCGGTTTTGTTTCTTTCAGGAGGCATCGCTGTTGGCCTCATTCTAACGGAGAAAAGAGGCTATCTTTTCTGAAGGAGTGCTCGACTATGTAGACTGCATGAGCCGCTTCGTGTCTATGCAGCAGCAGAAGGCCTAGCTAGAACTATATCATATCAACGCCGTGTTATGACCCCTGATCGGTATTACCTCCGACAAATCTACATGTCGCTGATCGCTGTGGAATGTGTTATCGTGGCAGGTTTCCAAAAGCACGCCCGATGCCATGCCCACTCCGATTGGTTCAATGCGCCGAACGTTTGGTCCAGCCAGAGGAGGATCAAGACTAGTACCGTAGGGACGATAATCCTATGAAATGGGCTATCTTCCGTGCGCTATTTTAGGTTGGCATATTGCCAAGGCAACTCGGCCGCAGAGCCGCAGATGCGGACTGAAACAATCCTTGCTCACTTCCTGCCAACTACAGCCCTCTCTATACTACAGCCTGATTCGTTCTTTCCCGATTCTACACCCTGCCCTCAAGCGAGAGTTCCTATCGTTCCTACCTTCGTTTTCGTCTCCAGCGTTCTGGCGCTCACCACCAGCCAGCGACCCGACTGACATTCCCTTCGCCGCTCAGCTCTTCTGAGGTCAGCAGTCCACCACACCCTTTCACCAACACCCTACATAGCGCACCCGCTCATAAATTGCGACCATGGCATTCGGTGACTTCACGTCAATATGCCAGCGAAGCGCCCTCCCTCTCTGCGCCCTCGTCGGCCCAATCAACCCCATCTCCAATTCTGCCTCCATCCTCCCTACCTGCTACGCCCGCAGCATCGAGCTCGCCAATACCATCATCTTCCAGACCGCCGTCGACTTTATGCACTTGACCGCCCTGATCATGACCGTCATTATGGTCCTCCACGTGCGCAGCAAGTTCACAGCCGTCGGCCGAAAGGAAATCACAACTTTCTTCTACATCTACATGTTCCTCACCATCTTCAGCTTGGTCCTCGACGCAGGTGTTGTCGCGCCGGGTCATACTGGCGTGTATCCTTACTTTGTCGCGATCCAAAGCGGATTGACGAACGCGCTGTGCACGTGCCTGTTGATCAACGGGTTCGTCGGCTTCCAAATCTACGAGGACGGGACAACATTGAGCGTCTGGCTACTACGACTCTCCTCTCTCGGCATGTTCGTCATTTCGTTCGCCATATCGCTCATGACGTTCAAAGGCTGGACTGGACTCGGACCCACAAACACCGTCGCCTTATTTGTCGTCTTGTACATCATCAACGGCGCCTGCATCCTAGTCTACCTGGTCATGCAGGTCTTCCTCGTCGTCAACACGCTGCAGGATCGCTGGCCGTTAGGTGACATTGCCTTCGGCGTGTTCTTCTTTGTCGCCGGACAAGTCATCCTTTACGTCTTCTCTGCGCGTATCTGCGACAGGGTCCAACATTACCTTGATGGGTTATTCTTCGCTACCATCTGCAATTTGCTGGCTGTTATGATGGTCTATAAGGTATGTCTATTCGTGACTGCCCAGTGTTTCCCCCTACCCCGTTCAAGAATCTCTGTTGACTTTTTGGACAAACAGTACTGGGACTCTATAACGCGTGAAGACCTCGAATTCTCCGTAGGCACAAAGCAAAGCAATTGGGACGTGAAAGAGGCCTTGCTTGACGACCCGCCGGCCTTCAACCATGACCGACGACCGAGCATATACGAGGGCAACACAGATTATGCGAGCAGTCTATACCTACAAGGTAGCCAGCGGCAATCGCAAGGCTTCATCGGAGGTGGCGGTGGAGGCCGGGAATATGATTATTGAGGAATCCCCGGATCGGCATGTCTCAAAAAGAGAGCTTCGTTTCGAGATAAATCTCTTGGGCAATTGTGTTGGGCGTTATTTGTGTTAATAGCATTGCGTTGCTGGGCATTACTGTTCTTTGTTCCCGACAAGGACGGAAGTCTTAATATGGTGTGCTTTGTACGATACCAATGACTCCAATAATGAGCGGCCATACTTTAAACGAGCACATGCGGCGTTCATGCATGAAATCACACAGACACAACAAGACTTCTAGCTCTGGTACGTATCGTGATCAGAGTTGGCTTCATATTTGCTGCCTTCCTGCATTGTCGATATAAATTCACGCCACCAAGGCAGAAAAGTCAAGATGTGAAAAACCCTTTTCAAATTCCGGTAGAACACAGGATCTCCAGCCATCTATCTATCTATCAGCAAGACCGAAACCCCTAATCGCGACCTTGTCTGCGTTTCCATCTGCGCCAAGAGAAAAAATGGTGGGGGGGATACATGCTGGTGTGTCAAACTCCGAAAGACAGAAAACTACCATACGCTCAACCAAGTCGGGGTATAGGATAGGATAGGTTGCTAGAGGCAATCTCGAGCTTCGCTCATCCCCCGGCAACTCTGCCGCGTGACGGAAAGGCATAAAGACTTGAAACCCAAATCAACAACCCGCAGCCAGAAAAGTATTTGCCCCGCGGCAAAAGAAACTCCTTGCTTGAACGCATATAAGTCGTAACAGAAGAGTCAAAACATTCGGCCCGCGAGAGATGAGATTCGTCAATAGATCATAATAGATGGGGTATAGTGAATGTGCTTTCATGTCGTAAAGGTCCGTCTTCCAGTAAATGGACCTGTTGATCGCCATATCAATTCCGCCATAATTGGCTAGTCGCGTTTATTGATAGCCATTTGAAAAGCCGTTTCCAGAGATATCCCAGCGGTCATATTGCTCATTCGTGATTAGCTCGAGCATATCTCTATCACCAACAGTTGGCCCTATACCACCAAAACCTTGGTCCACATTGCTCATCGAACTGTTGAAGATGTTATCGAGTGGCAGCGCGAACCAGTCGGAGCTGTATGGGGTGCCGTTTGGCAGGGACTGACTTGTCGCCACGTCAAAGTTGGCGCTCGGATCAGCGCTAGCCATGTACATGTCGTAGTTGGGAGGTGGCATGTAAGTGACATTGTGGTAGTCGGTCATCGGGAGAGCTTGAATACTTGCAAGCGTATCTTCCCTGGATCGGTCCACCTTGTAGCCGAAAGACGAACTCTGGTGATTTTGCTGTACTTCTCCGTTTTCATGAGCGATTTCATGACCATGCGGAGTATGGGTTCTAGATTGTTCGCGACTGTCACTCGTTGGAGCTTGGATACGAAGGAACGACTTTCGTAGGGCCGTGGCAATCAACTTGACAAGATTGGCGGTCTGAAAGCTCAAGTGGACGTCATCGACAACGCAGTTGCTCAGCAGGTCAGTGGTCTGATCGAGAAGCTCTAAAGACTCTCGGACATCATGTTCGGATGCGCCAAAGCTGAATCGCTGTAAGAGGTGAGCTAGCGCAATGAAAAATTCCGAAACTTGCTTACCTTGAGAGTGAACATTAGGCCAGAGAGTACTCTGAAGTATGTTCTCACTGGGGCATGACGCATACTGTCTCCCGGACCAAGACCTTCAACCACCGACTTTAGTATAGTACGCGCAGCATCGGCGACTTCTTCGATACACTGTTTGTTGGGTTTGAAAATGTCAAAAAGCATTGAGAAGCTGACGGCACCACTTCCGGCAGATGCTACACCCACTCCAGCTTTCGCAGTGCTAATGTGATCAGCACTCGCTGCATTCTCCTTAGAGATCTTCACCCATGACTCAACAACCTTTTGCAATGCGAGAGAGTTGATATACAAGCGTGCGTACTCGTACTCCATCGTCAAAAGAAATTGCATCGGCTTGTCGATTTTGGATTTGACTCGATCAAATTTGACTTTCCACTCTTTCAGGAGTGGCGTGAACTCAGTAATCGAAGTACTATACTGGCCGCTGCTGATGAGATCGCGAGTGAACTCTCGAGATGGGAAGATTCGCTGATTGGCCTGATACATGATGCTTGCGATATGTAACCAGCAGTCCTGCATCAAGTCGATGGGATCTTCCGGCCTCCCCTGAGTCTGATGGCGGTGTGTGCGCTCAAAGACTGGGTCCGTCTCCCACTTTGACAATGGTAACATTGATGGAATGCCCAGCCGACCACTGTTCTGCGACACGTATACCAAAACAAGCCGGCGAACTCGCCTCTTCCTCGCACACTCCGAATGTGCATCATGCTGATTCTGGCAGTTGTAGTGGTTGTTATCAAACACCCCAAGCTCAAAGGACAGAGCCTGCGCAAGACCAAGAAGCATCCAGGACATGCGGTCAGACCTCCATGCGGGTTCGAGCCAACTTGAGTACGGAACCTTGCTGGAAGGTACGTCTTGATCGGCTACAGATTCCTCGGATTTGTTCATCGGGTTGTCCCTGAAAAGATTGTAATCTGCATCTAGTAGTCTGTTTTCGTCATCGCCGGGAGGGAAGTGGAGAGCCCTTGGATGCCAATCCGTCAGAAGCAGGATTGCCTCGACGGTACCAAGTGTGCGAAGACTGCCCTTCCAAGTAATCTGGCCAGACTTTGATTCACGGACTTTGACTGCCCCACCGCCACAAAAGCCTCCCCCAAATTGTTCTTGTCCCCAAAGGAGGCGTTCGACCATACAACGCAGGTATGTCCAAAGCTTGTCGTGTATTGAGTATGCCCTCGACTGAGCGCCAGGACCACTCAATTTCATGTGACGAGAGGTAATGGCCAGCAAGGCGATGGCAAGAATCGGCTCTTCAGTAAGGAGCATCATATGCTTAGCAGGTGCCCGAAAATCTGGAGGAATAATCGGTGTGAGAGGTGCAAGATGCTCGTAGTAACTGATCTCATGTCAATTGAAGGTTCTCACAGGAAAATAAAAAAAGAGACTGGCTCACTAGTCGATATAGTCCATAGCCTCATGAGCGGTAAACCAGCCAGCACGCACGAACCGCATACGAGACCATACTCTGAGGGCATTCTCATATTCTGCATCAGCTTGCTTGTTGTCAAGAACCATTGCCGGGTCAATCATATTGCTTGGCGTCATGGTATTTGAGAGTGTTCGATGGTGTGACTGATTCGTCGAGCCAGGGCTGCCAAATGTACTGGAGGGAGTTTTCAAGCTGCGGCCCCCATTCTGCTGGTTCTGCATTCCTGCTTCACCAGTTTGTCCTGCAGCTTGTGAGAGCAGGTAAAGAGCATCGTAGCTTGTGGCGATAGCTGGATTCAAAGCGTCTGCCGCAGCTTTATTGAGCATGTGGCCGTTCGATCTTGGGTTCTCTGCTGATACAGCGTTACCATAGACTGGGACGCTGCGTGAACTAGGTGGCTGAAAAACAGGCTGAGACGTTGCACTAGGCTGAGGCGGCTGTGAGGCCCACTGGTGAGGTGATGGTGTTGTAGGGTATGATGGGGAGACAGAGTATGGATGGGTCGTCAGAAGCTCTCGGGTGACATCATCGGGGGGCGCTGTCAGTCGTCGCTTGAGGGTGCCATCTGTGCTTCCCTCATCGCCGTCAGAAGGCTTCCGCTTGCGCCTCGTCTCTGAGAAGACGCATTCCTTGTGCTCGCGACGGCATCGAAGACAAGGCGGGTCTTGTGGGTTGTCGACAGCTAGAAATGAGTCAGCGAGAGTTTCAAAGGGAGGTCGCGGAAGGGCTGACATCCAAGATCACACTTCACCTTACTACAGGTTGTTAGCAAGGTCGTAGATTATGAGTTGATAGCCTCAGGACGCCTACCGTTGTCGGCATGGTTGACATGCCTGGTAGCCGCGACGATGCAGATCACGAGGCGGCGAGGATCGTTCTCGTTCTGGCTTTATCGTCGCTGAGTCTGGAGGAGGATAGGACGAGGCCGTCATTGTGGTCGAACCGTGTTGAATTGGTTGCGCCATGTCGTCCGAGTCTAAGCGCCGCATGTAAGCTTGGGTGGAGAATGGCTGAAGCGGGGAAATAGAAGTTGGCTCGAAGTTCTGGGAAAGGCCCCAAGATCTGACTGGCTGGAGCAGGATGCAAGGCTCCGCCCCATCGCATGCTCAACAGCCAAAATCCCTGTTCTCATGAAATATCAAGTAGTGCATGGACTTGTCTCAGCTCGTGTGTTTGGAAATGTAGTATCTGGGATGTTGGCTACGTCGTGGTGGTTGGTGGCTTCCCATGTTCGTGGCTCGAAACCCTATTTACACTCAAAGAATTACGGCGCATGACACCAGTGACTTCCTTCGCGGTGAAGACATGCGACTAGATGGGAAGTGATTAATGAACAGAGTAGTACTCGAGTCATGCGGCTGCAGTGGCAGTCTTCACGGTATTGCAAAGGTCATATTTGTTGAATGGAAATCTGTGCTTGCATTCGTCGACTCATTTGGATACTTCAAACAGCTTCTTTTTGCGAGCCATCCCTGCAGAGGCCGTGAAGGTATCTATACCTGCATCACCTTTCTCTGGCCTTCGTTCCTGACCTCTCAATTGCCCATTGAGAGAGGCCCAACCAGCACCGCTCACCACACTATCATCACTGCCTCGACGAGATAGACTTGGACTGGCCCTCCCAACTATAAGGCCTTTCACGCCGCCAGCTCGTCTTGCTGGCAGCTCGCCTTTGCCGGCCGTTAGGACGTATAGCAGATATTTCAGATTAGGTAGTGTATGTCGGATGTCCAGCATCCGCAGGCCACTTCTGCTCATGAGGAATTCGATGTCTTTGTTGAACAAGAATACCCCGTACTCAAATTTGAAGGATGCGTTGGTGGGATATAATGGAAAAGTGCGCTGAGCGATTGCCACGGAGATGGGGTCTTCTATTGTAGAAGTGGATCCATTGGGAAAGATGGGGTACGGAAGTGGTGTCGATAGGTACAACGACAATAGGTGCACTAGGTGTGACGTAAACCCCAAGGCAGCTGCAATTTCGTCTCGATTCGTGTCGTCGAAAGCCGAGTTGGGCAAATGGATTCCGCGGATGCTGAAATGCAACGCCTTGTTCTTGATGGGATCAACTGGATAGATGAGCGACAAGTCCTCGCAGATACGTCGAATCTGCCCGCTTCGCTCGTCTGCACCACTCTGAATGCGACTTTCTAGTTCTTGGCCTTTCTTCCGAGCTTCTTGAAGGCGTCCTTGGCTGGCCGCCTGCGTCTCGCCTGCAGACTTCATGGCGTCACGGCGGAGTTGAAACCCTTGCCTGAGCTCGTCCTTCCTTTTGTGAAGCTGACGGATTTGCCTCTTCTCCGTAGATACTACCCTAATCACTGTAGCTGACTTTTCCTTCGCCATTGATCTCTTGTCAACAATCCTTAGACAGTCTGCGTTCTTCTGGAGCACGTCGCTGATCTGCCCCTCCAGCCTCGCTCTCGTAGCAAGAGCATCTTGTATACATTCGTCCAGATTAGCCAGGCGCATCAGCGCGTCGTATGAGGAGGTATTCTCGGCATGCCCTGGCTTAGCAAGGCCTGCATAGTCCAGATATTGGCCATGACCCTCAACTGGCATATCTGTGAAGCTTGTATAAATACCGTCAGTGAGGTGAAACAGCAAACAGTTTTCCGGTAAAGGATGGTGAAAGTTCTCCAGATCTTTCCCAATGAATTGAAGGGAGCTTAAGCTCAATTCAATATCAATGAGCATTGTGTACTCTTCCATCTTGCTGTTCTTCGCCCAGAGTCTCAATCTCATTCTTGACAAACGCCCTACGTGTGGGCCGAGTGCGTTAAGATCGAAGAAGCGAAAGCTCGGATTCATCGACTTATCCATGATCTCACTGATATAGACGGGTTCAAACACGTTCTTGCAGTGGATCGAAAACCATGTATCCGCCAATCTGCTGGCTGCAACCTCCTCTAACTTCTGTTGCCTCAACTGTGGACCTGCCCCTGTCCAGTGCAAAGTGCTTCTCCGCCTCAGTTGACCCATGCCAGGCCGTGATTCAACTTCGGGCTTCTTCTCGTAGCTTGTGCTAGCTTTATTTGGAGTGTGTGGCGGCCTCTTGCCCGGCGATGTAAGATCACTGTACGAGCGAGAATGCTGTAGGGTTTTGGACTCGCTCTGAGCGAGCCGTTTGGCGGGAGATTTGAGATTGTATGGTACATCGTCGTCCGTAATCGTTTTCCCCCGGAAGCGGTTGGGTGGAGGCTCAATGTTGAGATTTCGGATCGAGATACCTTGGAGGTGTCGTAACCTTCGGTTCTAAGTAATTGGATGTCAGTTACTGGAGTAAAAGGTCTCCGAAATGACTTACCCATGGGAATAGAAATGGCCGCTCGCGGCGCCCACGTTCATCAGTCACGAAGACATCTGCGTCGGACATCTCCCTGTTGCAAGGAGCACATCGCGACCAGTGAGTCAATGCTGAACTCCCTTTCGAGGCGCCTGGCTTTTAGAGTCGTCAACTGAGTTGCTTAAGTGAGGTTATGCACGTAGCTATTTAGTGCCGCTTCCAAGCTTCTAAGCAAGAGGTACGCCAAGACCGAGTTACGTAGACTCAACGTTTTGCGCACGGACACGGACATTGGAGTACAATTAGCAGCCACAATAGCCCAACCCGAAGCCAGATGCAAATTGTGCGTCGAGAGAAAGTAGTATATATTCTCTGCCCATCAGCCAGCCGACTTCCGTTACCCGATTCCAAGTGTACCCTCGCTTGCTCGATAAGGTAAGAAGAGAGTATATCATACATACAAAGAATATCATTGATCAGCGTAGGTCGAAGTACTGAGAGGCCCTTCCAGGTCGACAGCATCGACCCTCCTCCTGCCCGCGTTACTCTCTCGGACCAGGTTGCTGAAATACTTTTGAGCAATCTCAGATTCTCGCTTGACTTTGCCCACGTCTTCCTTCTTCTTCTGAAGTTCCTCCACCCCTCGCTGCAGGTCGACATTGAGTTGCTGGGCTGGGAAGCGTAGCACTCTTCGTACTTCGGAAGAAATCCTGTTAGCGTTTGAGTGAGTATAGTCAATTGAAGCCAAGGTAGCCGAGAGCTTGCGGGCAAGCCGAGGCGGCAGTGATGTGGGAATGGTCGACAGAATGTATGCAACAGTCAGGATAGCTAGAATCATAAAGTTAGATATAACGTTTCTCGGGTTGTGGGAGATTGTGGGGCCTTACTGGCAGCAACGAGTCCAGGGACAACCATACGTCTCAAATTCCTGGAGCCCATGACTTTTACCGCACCAAAAGCGCCGTCCACCCAACCGACGCCGCCAATGGCTCGAGTCCCTAATGTGCCGACCACTGTCATAGCCATGCCTGTTCCGACGACCTTCTCCTGTCTCTCCCACAGGCCAGCCACGTCAAAGAAATCCCAAAGTTCTACCTCGGTGTCGACAGATCGTGCTAATGCATCTTTTCGTCGCTGAAACATTGCATCGGCACGAAATTTCATATTTTGATACGAATCTCCAACGTGTAGCAGACCCAATGACTTCATCATGCTAACCCCTTGCACACACTTCGCGCGACCGTAGTCTTCGCAATTTTGAACGGAGGAAGCTATCTCATCAAGCATCGCCAGCTTCACGTCTTCGGCGTATTGGAAAGCCGACCACAAACCCGGATACTTGACCCCTAGATCCTGTTTACCGACGTTGGCAATAGTAGTCGAGAGTGTCGATCGCGTGTGACTGTAGACTTCAGTACACTTCTCGTCAATATCTTTCTCGACCTGATCAGCAACAGCAATTCTTTGCTTTCTTCGTTCTTCGTATTCCGGTTCCAGCTCCGAAAGTTCTTTGGACACTCGATCGAGTTCTGACTGTGCGACATCCCGGTTGACGGTAGCAAGGGCATGCATATCGCCCAGACAATGTAGTAAGTATGTCTTGGCAGGGGCAAGTTTTGAACGAGCTCGCTTGTCGAGCACAAATCTTCGCAAAGCTCCTTCGAGGTTTGCGAAATCTTCCAATTTTTCCCTGTCTTTGCCCTTTCCCTTTCCCCTGCCCGGCGACCCCGGTTCACCGTGTTTTCCCGCGGGTACTTCGTCATCGTCATCGTCATCAGGGCTATTATCTGGAGGACCAGAGGAGCCCCCTCCACCGTCTCCGCCATTGTGACCGCTCCCAACTGGTGGTAATGGCGGAGCTACCGGGATTGCGTTACTTGACACGAAATGAACCAGTTCAGAGGCTTCCTTGAAGGTGCGAGGGCTGAGGTTTGCAACTTGCTCCAGGATCATTCGTTGGCAGCGCTCCTTGTCACGAATATTGTCAAACCCGTTCACCACCATGAAGATATACGCCTTTTCATGAGCTGCTTGCCAGATGAACTCTTTCGCAGACAATGTGAAATGGTTGGCAGCAGAGACGACAAAAACAACGACGTCGATCTCTTCTTGACGGGCAAATACAGCGGTGGTCTTGACAGAATCCGAATTCAGTCCTGGCGCGTCGATCAAGGCGATATCCACCACACCGTTGTTCAATAATGACTCGTCGATGGTCCGGATGTCTTTGACGTAGACTTTGCATTGCATGTAACGCTCGTTGTCAGTGACTATCTTCTCCAAGTCTTGAATTGTGTACACATCGAAAGTGCTCTCGTCGTTGCGATTGTAGATCTGGTCTTTGTGAACCGCGTGTACCTCTTCGAAGCCACTGTTTTCCTTTGCATCGAGGACCTCACAGAAAATACTCGTACAAGGCTGCTGATCCACGGGTAATATTTCCCTCCGGAGAAGAGCGTTACAGAATGTTGATTTCCCAGCATTGAGATCGCCTGTTATCAGCACCTTACTTGAGGTGTCTTCAATCCGATCACGCAATGCTAATAGATGCCGGACGGTCTGGCTGATCTTGCCGTCCAATAATGAAGCAATAGATGACTTTTCGAGAGAGTGGACCAGCTCCGCCTGCGACAAAGAACCCAGCTTAAGGTCTAACTTCAATATCGAGAACTCCTGTTGAATTTGTGGTGTCATGAGCCTTGGTTCAGGTTCACGTGGTTTTGAAGCAACCGCACTTGTCTCTCCAGTGCTGCTTTCGCCCAAAGATGTACCTGCTCGTTTTGGCGGCACGGGCCTTGCAGGCGCTGGTTGTGGATGAGGTTCTCTCGAAAAGTCAGCGCCATCGCGCGTAGACTGTGTCTGACTCAACGCTGGACGCGCAGCAGCGGGTGAATGTGGTTGTTGGACCGAGGGATAATGAGCTGGCCATTGCGCATTCATCTGTTGAAGTTGTTTCAGTAGCTCCACAGTTTGACCAATAGCCTTCGCAAGCGCGACACGATTCTGGTTGTAGAAGAGCTGATGAACGTGGCTTGCGAGAATCTTCTTCTCATTCTCCGAAGCAGCATTGGTCTCCCCTGTCCGTACAGGAGTATGCGCAGGCGTGGGACGGTCCTGGAGAAGCTCCTCTTGCCATGTGCGCATCTCGCCACCTGCGCCGTGATGGTCTCCCCCCATGCTTCCGTATCCCGAATCACTGGCGATCTCAGCCATGAGGGCTGCGGCATGAGATGACTCTAATCCGTTGCCTGCGGTCACATACTGTGGTCTGTATGGTAAGGTGTTGTGGGAGATAGCTTCGGGGAATGTTTCGTCATTTTCGTTTTGGAAGGGCTTTTCCGACCGCCCCGCGTGGCCATTGCTAGGGAAATAGTTCTGGCTCATTGCTATCGAAAAGTGGTGACTTTAGCGATTTGGGGATTATGATGGTCCATGAGGCGAATAACACTCGATTACAGACAAATGTTTGGGAGTCAAATGGCAACATCGAATTCATAACTCCGCGATGTGCTTGGCGCCAGTCCCGCCGAGCGCCCCGAGCGGATTCCAGGTTCGTCAGATCAAAGGTCAACCACAATAACGTCATTTCAAGGCGCCAGCTTTACAGCACTCTTTTGACCTCTACACAAGGAACCCTAAGGACTGTACTAGAAACAACTCTTTTGCCAATCTCGTTTATTGAACGCGCCTTTAGTCACCATGAATGTAAGTGCAAAACGCTGCGGACAAGCACGGAATCTTACTGACCGGTTTTAGATCATAGAATGGGCTTTCGGAAAGCGCATGACCCCAGCAGAAAGACTTCGAAAGCATCAGAGGGCACTTGAGAAGACCCAACGGGAACTGGACCGGGAGCGGGTTAAGCTGGAGAACCAAGAGAAGAAGCTCGTGCAAGACATCAAGAAAAGCGCCAAAAATGGGCAAATGGGAGCCGTAAAGATCCAGGCCAAGGATCTCGTCCGGACGAGGAGGTGTGTGAGGAACCAGAAGCGTTCCATGGCCTCTACTGACTGGGAATTCAAGATATATCACCAAATTCTACTCAATGCGGACACAGCTGCAAGCCATTTCCTTGAGGATACAAGTAGGCTCTCGTCGCCTTTTTCACCCTCATATGGGGCCACTCAGCTCACACGTTCTCAGACTGTCCGAAGCAACGAGCAAATGATGCAATCTATGAAGGGCGCGACCTCTTTACTTAGCGGTATGAACCGGCAGATGAACCTTCCTGCCTTACAAAGAATAGCTATGGAGTTCGAAAGAGAAAACGATATTATGGATCAAAGACAAGAGATGATGGACGATGCTATCGATGACGTGACAGGCTTGGAAGACGAGGAAGAAGGCGAGGAAGTCGTCAATCAAGTACTAGATGAGATAGGCGTGGATCTCAAACAAGCTGTAAGCCTCTTCCCACACCGCCTAACTAATAAAAGGCTGCTACTGACCTGGTTAGATGGGCGAGACACCATCGGGATTGCAGAAAAACGCCATCGCAGAAAATCGAGTTGCACAGGCGATCGGGGGCGGTGGCGGAGGGGAAGACGACGATCTTCAAGCGCGAATGGAGAACCTTCGACGGTGAAATAGCGCCTAGAAGAAAGAACTCCGTTCCTTAGAGCGAGGGCGTTTGGAGTCAGGTTTACCGGCAAACATGCGACATCTGTGAGAGGTCAATCCTTGTTGCCTGTTACGGCGTTGTACGGCATTGCACGGCATTGAGACGGGCTTCAGGCTTACTTCTGTGGGACGCACAAGTGACGTGAGGCCCTCGGAATTTTTTAATGTGGTCGGTTGATTGTATAACAGGCGTGGCAAAGAAATACATTAGTGGATATTCCCAGCAGCTTCCGTGCCGCAGTCCGAAAAAAAAGGACGAACGGCAGTAAACATGGCCGAACTGGCCGCTGTTGAACGCCCGCCACTTTTGTGATCGTAGAAATGGTGTAATTTTGGGTCGGCTAAGCAGTGAATGGCATAGCGCCCAGAAGAGGGCAGGTAAAAAAGCCCCCCGCGTGCTGCGCCGCAGCGGATGCCTCTTAAAGCACCAAGAGATTCAAACGGTAGGCTGTGGAGACACGGGAAAGGGCCTCTACCACTGCCACCGACGCTCCCCGGTCAAAACCAACAGATCTGGAAACACTTTTCCATTCTCACAACCTGTGTTTATCAGTCGACTCTTCCGGCAGGCAGAAGGCGTGAACTAACCCTCGAGCTCTGTCACGCGACGGCTTCTCCTTCATCCTTGCTTTCTTTACTTCCCTCCACCTACGTCAACCTTGGCTGATCGAATTCCTGCCCCACAATTATTTGCTTTCCTTCCTGTGGAACCTCTGGCTCACTATCGCCAACCCAACGTCTGTCTGTGTCGGCGTCGCCCTCAAGTACGCCTTCTCAGTAAGTTTGACTGTTGGAGCGACCGGCAGTAATTGACCGGCTTTCAGCTAGCGCCAATATTCTCTCAGCACCTAGTATTTGTGCTGTGCGAGACCAGCTGGGGCAGTAAGTGCAGTCCTCGGTCCTAGAGTTGTGGAAGATGAGCTGGCGAGACTGGTCGTGCTTTAAATTTTCCGCCCACCACGATCTATACCTAAGCGCATTTGCGACGCTGTCCCTACCAAACCAGCTGTCTATTCTGTACTTCAATTCAAATACATTGCAGCTGATACTAATTTACTGCAGTCTAGTCGAAGTACGTGATTGAAAACACTGCATCTGCAGACAGAACACTTGCCTACTCAGGACCCCTGCGCCGCTTCTCCATCAGCCAGCCTTGCCCTCCTCCTCCTCCACCCCAGCAGGCCGCCAGTACCTTATTCTAGCCGAATCAGGCTTGCGAGTCACCGCTCCAACCTTCAAGCTGGCTAACAACGTTGAAAGGAGGTCTTCGGGCTTTTTGAATAGAATGTTCGGAGCCAAGAAAGAAAGGGACGCAGATTCTCCGACTTCTACCCCAAGATCGAGTTCAGATGTGGACAGCTTGGCAATCGCTCCCCACCCTCAAGGACACATAAGTGTCCAAACAAACCTAAGTTCAGATGCTGGATCAAAGGCTAGCCCAGTGTCTTCCAGGCAACCCGACGACATCGGCCGCTCTGAAGCAGGCAAGAAAAGAAGAAGCAGCAGTGCAAAAGCTAAGGAAATATTCTCAAACGCAAAGAATTCTCTTCTTCACGGCGACAAAGATGGGCCACAGACGCCAATGCAGAAGCTCAGCAAGACGGATGCTGCCTTGAGTGTTCCACAGGGAAGCCTGAACAATTCCGCAGGCGAATCTCACCCTACCCCACGCTCTTCATTTCAGGTTGGTGTGACAGAAGACAAGAACAAAAAATGCCGACGAACTATGGAAGACACCCACGCGTACCTCTACAATTTCCTAGGCACTCCTGCGCCTGTTCTGCCCTCCGGTGCCGGCAAAACGAACTCACTGAAAAGCAAAAGGTCTGTTGAAGACAAGGACTCTTTTAGGCAAATTCCCTCGGATGTATCGCAGCATGTTGTCGAGACGGATAATGGGTATTTCGCAATTTTCGACGGCCACGCCGGTACTTTTGCTGCTGAGTGGTGTGGTAAGAAGCTGCACATCCTTCTAGAAGATCTAATGCGGAAGAATCCGAACGCACCGGTCCCCGAGCTCTTAGATCAAGCCTACACTTCGGCCGACAGTCAGCTTGAGAGGCTTCCTCTGAAGAACAGTGGGTGTACGGCAATTACTGCGGTATTGCGATGGGAGGATCGCGTTCCGAACAACCAATCTGCTACTGGTTCGACAGCCGTCGCCGCGGCGGCCGCGGCAGCCATCAAAGCTACAGAGTCCGAGAATGGAGACTCACAAGCACAGAAAGATCCGTCCACATTAAATTCTACGTCAGAATCTGCAAGCCTCGCAGTACAGAGGGTCCAGGAGAATGCGACACGTCAGCGCGTCCTTTATACGGCGAATGTCGGTGATGCCAGGATTGTTCTTTGTCGGAACGGGAAAGCATTGAGACTATCTTACGATCACAAAGGCAATGATGAGAATGAAGGGAAGCGCATTGCGAAGGCTGGCGGGCTTATCCTCAATAATAGAGTCAACGGCGTCCTTGCTGTCACCAGAGCATTGGGCGATTCGTATCTCAAGGATCTTGTGACAGGCCACCCGTACACAACGGAAACAGTCATTCAACCAGATCAAGATGAATTCCTAATCTTAGCGTGCGACGGCGTAAGTCAATCTCGTCGAACTCACTATAGTTATTGTGCTAATTGTTCATTAGCTCTGGGACGTGTGCTCCGACCAAGAAGCGGTGGACCTGATTCGCAATATACCTGATCCCCAAGAAGCTTCAAAACTACTGGTCGATCATGCTCTTACGCGTTTCTCCACCGACAATCTGTCAGTCATGATCGTGCGTTTCGATCCCAAAAAGCTGCAGTCCAACACAGCTAGCGACATTGGCATAGCATCAGACCCCGCGACCAAAAGCAAGGGCGCCGTCAGTGAGGTTGAAATGATAGTTGGGGAGGCCCGGCGACATTCAGCAATGCCGGGCGAGCTTAGGGCGCTGACTGACGTCGAGTCCGAAGAAGTGAAGGGGAAGGTCTTCAACGACATCCGAGAGGAGGAACAGGAGCCTGGGCCTGAGCTGACTCCCGAGGGTGGCGCAGAAGCAACGAGGATTTTCGCAGAGAAGCAAAAGGAGTCGGCACCCAGCTAACCAGACTGAGGCGATTTTTTTTTCTGCTGAAGTTCGCTAATACTTTGGAGCAAAAGCTGAAAAGACTTTGACCTTTCGAGATAACCCGGCAAAAAAAGTCGGATATAGGTCTTTTGGACCAAAGCTATGCGCGCCAGGGAATACAATATGTCAATGCACTAGATATTGTGAGAAGCCACGAAAAATCCTTGGCGTGGGAATGGAAACCGATGGTTACGTCCTACCACTATGCGTCTTCGCTGAACCGTCTACTTGTTCAGGCGAAGCAGGTGGTTCATTGCTATGGGAAAGCTTCTTCGAGTTGAATAGAATGCAATTTTGGAGCAATCCTTGCATGAAGATGAGTGAAAGGCGGGTTGTGGTTAGTCTGAGATTGATTGGCTGAGTGGGGGGGGGGGGGTTCCCTAATTTCTGGCTTGGCGGCCAGGTGATGCAATAAGCTTTGCAGCTCGAATCAAACTTTCTTATCGTTGAGCTCGTATACTCCCGCCCAAACAACTTTCTTCTTCCCCTCAAGCTCTTAATTGAGCATTCTTTCTGCCACCAGCCATACCGGCCCCTCTTTTCCTGCGCATGCAGCCGTCGTATGCTCTAGAATAACAAACTGACATCCCTCCCCTCGTCGACAACCGTTTCGCTAGTCCTCCTGTTCGCGCAGCCAGCCCGTCAGAAGCCATATCTGAACGCTTCGGCCATCCTATGAGCACGGTCTGACACAAAGGCCACAATGGCACTAAACATGGCTCTGCGGACGCCTCTTACACTATCTCGGGCGGTGCCACGTTCATCCCTTGTTTCACAACGCTCCCTATCCACCCTATCGACCCGATCCCCATTGCGACAAGCTTCTCGACTGCGCACTGCTCGGCCGTCTTTTATATCCAGCCCTCAACTTCAACTATCATTCCGCCGCGCGTATGCCGATGCACCGACCACCAACTTGTCTCCAACGGCAAAGCCTAAGAAAAGGTTCCGATTCTTCCGTTTCTTATGGAGAGCAACGTATCTCTCGGTCCTCGGGGGCCTGGCGTACCTGACGTACACTATCTATGATGCGAAGCACCCCCCGGACCAAATAGACCCGGATCCAAGCAAGAAGACTCTTGTCATCCTCGGTAGGTCCATAGCGCGTTTCCGCACCTCGGAAGAACAAGGACTGACATTTATAGGGACTGGATGGGGATCTGTCTCGTTGCTAAAGAAGCTGGACACTGAGAACTACAATGTTATCGTCATTTCCCCTCGAAACTTCTTCCTATTCACTCCTCTTCTCCCGTCGTGTACGACGGGTACCATCGAGCATCGCTCTATCATGGAACCCATCCGCAACATTCTCCGGCACAAAAAGGCATCTGTAAAATTCTACGAGGCAGAAGCTGTCAAAATCGATTTCGCCAAGAAAATCGTTCATGCCAAAGACGATTCGGAGATAAAGGGAGAAAAGGTGGTTACCGAAGTGCCTTTCGACATGCTTGTTGTGGGGGTGGGAGCAGAGAATGCTACATTTGGTATCCCGGGAGTGAGAGAGCATTCCTGCTTCCTCAAAGAAGTCGGTGACGCACAAAAGATCCGCAAACAGATCATGGACTGCGTCGAGACAGCCACCTTCAAAGATCAATCCCCCGAGGAGGTCAAACGCCTGTTACATATGGTTGTCGTGGGCGGCGGCCCTACAGGCGTCGAATTTGCTGGTGAGCTGCAGGACTTTTTCGTCCAAGACCTACAAAAATGGGTCCCACAAATCAAAGACGACTTCCGTGTCACTCTCGTTGAAGCGCTTCCCAACGTCCTGCCTATGTTCAGCAAGCAGCTGATTGATTACACCACCTCATCCTTTGGCGAAGAGCACATTTCCATCCACACCAAGACAATGGTGAAGAAGGTGACCGACAAGACCATCGAAGCCGAAGTCACACTCCCCGACGGCAGCAAGATGCTTGAAGTCATGCCATACGGCCTTCTCGTCTGGGCTACTGGCAATGCAGTCCGCAATGTCGTCAAGGATTTGATGTCGCAGATTCCTGCGCAGAAAGACGCCCGTCGCGGTCTTAACGTCAACGAATACCTTGTGGTCAACGGCACGGAGAATATATGGGCTGTGGGTGACTGCGCAGTTGCGAATTACGCCCCCACAGCTCAAGTCGCCGCGCAGGAAGGTGCCTTCCTAGCTCGGCTCTTCAACACCATGGCCAAGACGGAGGCAATCGAGCAGGAGTTGGCGGAGCTCTCAAAGAAGCAAGCAAGTGCGAAGCCGGAAGACCGCAACGCGATCTTGGACTTGATTGAGGAGCGGAAGAAGCAGCTGAGACGGACGAAGCAGATTGGGCCCTTCAAGTACTCACACCAGGGCTCACTGGCATATATTGGAGCGGACAAGGCTGTTGCTGACGTTAGCTGGTTCGCTGGCAACCTCGCGAGTGGCGGCACATTGACATATCTTTTCTGGAAGAGTGCGTACCTCAGCATGTGCTTTAGCAGTAAGTACTTCAAACTACCTCGACCCCTGGTGATGACCAGCTGACCATCAACTAGCACGCAACCGACTTCTGGTGTTGCTTGACTGGACAAAGGCGAATCTCTTCGGACGAGACGTATCTAGAGAATGAGCGCGCAGCGATGGCTGGAGCCCGCGCAAAACAGGACTATGCTATGGATTGCTTGTGATTTCACTCTGTACAGTTGCATTCCAAGATGCTTTGCTGGTAACATACATATTCAAACAAACAAAGAACGATAGATGCAGGAATCTACCATAGCCGCTGTTATGGTGGGCTAGCTTCCTGTTCTGGTACTTCTTGAATACGGCCTTGGACACGGCAGTGTTTTCAGCTTCTTTTTATCTCTCCGCCTTGTTTGATCAGTCCAGATAGGGAAAGCAGATCGCAGTGACCCTGTCAAGCCAAACTTTGTCACCGGTATCGGGTTGCTGACGATGGTATATAAAGCTAGGCAGTAAGTAATTGATGGCGGTTCATGATGGGCTACTACAATCGATCAACAATCTCTCGTCTCGCGTTAGGTCTGGCTATTATTGATTGGGATTTTTGACTTCCCAAGCTAAGTTTTGTTTAGATTGTATCTTGGCTCTGCCGAATCTTTTCATCGCGTCTATATACCTTATGTGACTATCAGAACCTCCACTGCTCCTTAACTGCCAGAACCCTAAGCCTATCCCAGTGTCTTTCCTGCGAAGAACAAAACTTGCTCAGGGAGAAATCGACGAATTTGATCAGAGACACCATCAACATTCGGCTCCGTAGTTCAAGAAGCATCTCTACGATGTCTAGCTAGTGCGCTTTCGATCTATTCATCTTCATGAACTCCTTCCACGAGGTTCGTTACAAAAACCACACTGCGAGACAGAATGCTGGGACCAATAGCAGCCTTCACAATCCCTGCCAGTCGAGCATTGATGTTCGCGGCATGACGTAGAAGCACATCCGCAAGTTCTTTACCCTTTCGATGTATGGCGATAGGTACTGTAATGCTTCAGCGCAACAGTTTCATGTACGCAAAGCGCTGGAACGTCTTCCATTACTTATGCAATGGGGGTTCGTCCCATGTGATCAACAAACTCTAGGTCAGCTCCCTTTCTTAGAAGTATTCTAGCGAACTTGGAGGTTGGCACGCTCTGCGGTGGTATGCAATGGCGGGTTCACGAAAGGGAGTCGACAGATTTATCGTGGCATGTTGTCGATACTTCTTCAAAGGTTTCGTTGCTCACTGGACTTCTCCGAAACCGGGAGCTCGTACATTTAACCTGAATGGACATGCTATTGAGGCGCCATGGATTTTAGATGGCAGTGTAGCACCGCAGTGCGGTCCCTCGACGTAATGAGGCATTTTGGCATCCCAGGATACTAAAATGCCTGCCGAAGCCGCAGTTATGCACCTTCTCAGCCCATCTCTTTCACACTGCCTCTACCACCTAGACAATTTGTCATATTCAGTGATCGCAATAAGCGGTACCAGATGAGTTTTTCGATTTTGGCCTAGCCCGCCTATAAGCCCATGGGCCAATGGGCTGAGCCGTCGCACGATTAGTGGAAAAGGGAGGAAGAGCGCCAGGGAACAAAAAGAGACTGAATTGGGACTCTGTAAAGACTGTGTAGAATACTGAAATCCCTTTTCCCCACACACGCACACACACCCCGCCGTCGACCCTTTTGGAAGGCCGCCTACCTTGCTGTTGACCCTCACCATTGCTGACTAAGAGCACCAGAATCCCACCACGCCTTCAAGCACTCTGTAGCTGCCATGATATCGTCATTCAGGCGGCTGCGCTGCGGAGGTCGCAGGTATTGCAAGAGTATCCAAAGCATATCGATGAATATTCGCTGCGTGGTCCACCTTGATAAACTGCTTACCGTTAACACAAATCAGGGTCTGTCCAGATTCGCTTAGGGGGGGTTTGCGGAAGCTGGCAAGGACAATTAGACCTTGCCCGCAGGGTCTTTGTACCCAGGGATTCGCTGAGGCTGCTTTCCGAAGTCATGGTCGCTTATAGACGCATCGCTTTCGGCCATAGGGATAACTGTGGTGGGAGAAAGGGGTAGGTTGGCGGCGATGAAGTGGGTGCAAGTGTTTTCCGTTCTATCTCCCCTGCCACATCTCTCCTTCGTATTCCTAATCCAGCAGGACCTATACCATGATAGGCATAACAGATGGCCCATGGGCCTACCACGTGGGTCCCTGGAGATCGGCCCACAGGCTAGCCTGTCAGGCCTAACAGGCTCGGCCCGCCTGTTGCGATCACTGGTCATATTAGCAACGCCAACTTCGATATTTTGTGCTTTTGGTTGAGCATTCATTTTCGTTAGCTCTACGATGCTGTTCACGAGGATTTCGACAGCTCTGGCCACTTAGAGCCCGTGGGACAATTGGATCTCTCAAGGGATGGCTGCTCCCTAGGGAGAATGGGCTCCTTAGGACACAATTCAGGAAGACAGGCGGTGCGCTCACTAAAAAGCTTGCCAAAAATTTCGCTGGCCAATTTCAGGAAATCATATGATTCAAAAGAACATCCGGACATGAGATTAGCGTTTACTCACTGAGTATAAGATCGAGCGGTTGTAAGGTAAGTCGACCCTCGGTAGAGACCTAAACTCCGATTTAAGTTAGGTCAACTTGGAAAATCCATGGATGATCCCATCTTATCATATCTGATCACTTATTGGACCTCCAATCTGTCATGATCTCAGGGACACGTTCTCTACGCCCTCATGTTCCCATCACCACCACCAAAACATTTTGGGCAGGTCCAGCTGCAACCTCAAACATGACGACTGAAAGCAAGCAAGGCCTCATCAGCGCTACCAGACATTCTTCTTGGCATCCCGGCGCCAAGCTCACCATGGTGGATCCCCTCCAGGCTTCCAATTGCATCTCGTGCCAGCTATCTCGTCTACTGCTGGTCAAGCATTTCAGGCGATAACCCGATTGCAGGATCCACCACACCATCACCTAGAAATTCCCCTTTGCCAAGCAGCTATGTTGCGACAGCGGAACCGTAATCGCAAGCCTGGTCCGGGTGACCGCCATGTCGCGATCGTCGCCGTGGATGGGGGCAAGTCCAAAGACGAACCTCTGCTGCGCAGCAGAAAACCCGACTCCCTTGCGCCCAGCGAAAAGACAGCACCGAATAAGATGAGTCAAATGCTGCGGAAGCAGCCTTTATGGCTACTGCTTGCCATCGCTAGTGGAAGTTGTGCCGCATTCAATGGCGTATTTGCAAAGCTGTTAGTTCCTCCGTTTCGCCCTAGAACACTCTGCGCAGGAGGCATGGGCTAATTGAACGTCTGGTTTTACTTAGAACGACCACTGCCCTCACAACATCATGGTCGCACGCCATTGCGCAAGCGCTCTCGCTCTCCCCCGACAACGAAATCATCGAGTATCTCATCCGCGCTGCCTTCTTCGGTCTGAACCTCCTCTTCAATCTCGCCATGTGGACTCTGTTCACCGCTGCTCTCACCCGCGCCTCATCCACGACCCGCGTCTCCATCATCAACACTTCCGCCAACTTCTTCACAACCGCCATGCTGGGGTTGATCATATTCGGGGAACAACTGCCGCCGATGTGGTGGGCTGGCGCGGGTCTGCTGGCTGCCGGAAATGTCATCATCGGACGGAGAGAAGAGGGCGAGAAGTCTGGAGGGCCTGTTAGCCGGGAAAGAGATGATGAAGAGGGGCAGGTGTTGTTGGGCGAGGACATAGGGAGGGAAAATGCGATGGGACTGGGTGAGGAATTAGGAGGAGCAGAGACGACGAAAGAAGCACTGCAGAAAGGAGAAGAGATTGACTCGCCAATACGATGATAATGAATTTGTGGGTTGTTGAACTCTGCCCTCACCAATCATGATACAATCGCATTTCCATGTGCTAATGACTTGACCCACCAGTCCATGTACGTTGTCCTTCACACACGGAACATCCATGACCAATTATAAGTGCCTTTCAGCCCTTTCATTCCGCTCCACAGAATCTCCCCCACATCTGCTCATCGTTATAGCAGCCCCATCTCTGTATGACATTGTGGCTCAAAGTTCCAGCCTCGCTCTCCATCGTTCATAGCTTCTCGAAGTCCATCACGGTTCCTTTGCTCTCTCCCTAACCAGGATCCTCCCGTCTGGATCGTTAAACCTCAAATCATGCGCCGTCAAGCTCTTCGGCCTACCCGTCCCTTCTATAAACTTCAAGTCATACTTGAGCAGGATCTTCGTCAGCGCCATCTTGATCTCCACCGATGCGATGTACCTGCCGGGACATACATACCGGCCATGGCTAAAGGATAGGTGATTTCGGTCCGTGGTCGCATAATCGTAGCGAATGGTATCCGGATCGCGAGATTCGTGGCGCTTACGGTAATATCGGAAGCCGTCGAAGGGCTTCTGCGTATCCGGGTTGACTGGCAGCTCGTAGTCGTCGCCGTCGATGCGGAAGCAGATAATTGTGCCCACGGGGAGGTGGAGGCCGTCGGAAAGGGTCATTGGTTCTTTGACAATTCTTCGCAAGCCGACTAGACAGCTTGTTAATTCCATTCACACATAAAGAAAAGAGAACGCCGGCTTACTTGGACCAACATTATTGAGCCTCTGCGCTTCTTTCATGAAGCTATCCAGCTTCTGCAGCTTGTTGAAGGTCCGCTTCTCCCTCTTCAGCGAGAACTTGTCGCATCTCTTGTCTCAGCGGTTCAATGTACTCTGGGTGGTCACCCAGCTCGTAAAGCATGTCGACTATAGCGCCGACCACAGTGTGCAGGCCACCGAGGATCGTGTACGAATAGCGCAGGCTTATCTTCTCAGGCTTGCCATCATCTCCTTCGGCGTGGTCCAGCATGTATTGTAGTACATCCTGCGGTCGATCCTTCGTGGCTAGAGCCATCTTCTGCCGCTCCTGGATCAGAGGGAGGAGATACGCATGGATTCGGGTTATGCAACTGCGCATTCGTCGCCGAGATGGGAGGCAGAAGCCCAGGACTGATCGCATGGACTGCGGGAAGCTTCTCATGATAAGAACAGTCGTGAACATCTGTTTCACGAACCCTGTATTGAGGCGAAGCCATTCTTCGTCTCGGCATAATGACTCTCCTATAAAGAGTCGAGTTGTTATGGCAGATACTATATCGAGCACTGCTCGATTCACATCCAGCACCGCCCAATCTTGCTATGTCGTTAGGATCTCCCTATCAAACTTGTGCGGGTACCACTTGGCAAACCTTTAGATACCGGGATCTCCCTTTCCAAAGCATGGTCCATCTCCTCTTCGATGATGGGGACAAGTGACCCAAGTTTCGGAGCCAATCCATTACGGATTGCGTGGAAGCTGAGATGGCTGTCAAGGAGTACATCGATGCCGGTACAGGGTCCCATTAGATCCTGACTATGTTGAGCTACGTTGTCACATATGTTGACAAGACTAAAACGTGGCGCACCTCAACAATGGCGGCAATGCCATCCAACTTCGTGTTTGAAACATTCCGAAGCTCGTCGACGTAGCGGTTAGGAAGTACTGTCAGTGTAGAATCTGGCCGGAGCACGGTGAAGGCCGAGTCCTTGAACTTTGCGATTGTAAGAAAGATGGATGTCAGATTGGGACTGTCCCAGCTGAGGTCTTTCCGGCCACTCTCTGAAATGGTGCAGTGGTCAGACAATACATTGAAGTAGACATCCTACCTTGCGATACCCATCATCGACTACTGCCCACGCTTGTGTGACAGATCGGTATCTCGTAACGATTTCTGGTTCGAGCACAGATCGCGCTCCGGCGACAGGAATGCCGGGGAGCTTCCTGCCCCGATTCGAGATGAAAGGTCCATATGAAAAGAGCAACACGAGTACTAGGGTCGTCCAGAAATACGTTGGTTGCAAATAGCTTGCAGCAAACGGGACAGGGTTGTGAAATATATCAGTGCCATTGTTGAACGACATCACGGGACCATGTCAGGTCAGGACTGGAATATTGAGCATAGAATCTTGAGATGAAGAGGCACAAAAAGAAAACAACCAACATCTTCAGAAATTGTAGAGGAGACCGTTAAATTTGCTACAGCAACATCGATCCTTCAGCAGGTTAGCCTAAGTGGTTGAGTGCTGTGTTGTTCACGCAGTAGGTTGCAGCATGCATCCAAATCCTCCGGTTAAGCTGTTCAGGGAGCGAACCTCAATGGCATTCCCCGGGGCCTAATTCACAGCCGCCAAGAGGACTAAAATCTGCCCCGGCCTCACCCTGCTCCGGTCCTAGGGTGATGCCGCCCTGAGCCGCGTGAGCCTGGGTGAGCCCATTCTTTCCCCTACCGGGCCCAACGTTGTCGTCGCTGTCCAACTCGCAGCTTATTGAGCTCGCCTCTCTGCAATCGTTTTCCAAAGCAACTCAGCGCGAAATCGCTCTAGAGATGACGCGACGCGACACGTAGACGGAGAAGGGGTCATATCACATTCAGATGGCCCTCATTGCGGGGCGCTCCGACCGTCAATCTCCGCTACAAGTCAAAGTCTAGATGGGCTGGATACGTTGGTAGACAGTGGCGATGAGCTCCCTTCGCTCACAGATCTCCTTTCTCGCGCTCGGCCAGTGGCTTCGCAAGTAGCACCTCAGGTGATCGATCTTGCGATCGACTCCTCTGACGATGTGAGCTAGCTGCACCAGTTACTCAGCGTTGTAGCACGCTATCAGTGTTCGTTTACAGGCCTCATGCCCACTCCCTCTCCCTCTCTAAATATCTCCAGCCCGCGACCTGTCAAGTTCGAGCATTGGAAGTTCGAGCCTAGCCTCAGTTCCGATACTCTGGTGGTAATGCTTTCACGAAAATCCCCTTTCAAGAATCGCCCCGTCTTGGGCAATTCGTAAGCCCACGTCAGGCGTTCCGCAGTGTCGTCGAACCCATTCAGCCACCGATGGCTCCGGGGGACCCGGCGACGCCAAGCTTCCTCCGCCGCCTCGTTGGTACGTCCTGGGGAAGTCTAGACACCTCTCGTCGTAGACCCACGTTGGGCTCTACACGGATCTAAACCGGGAGGAGATATTGGACGATCACGAGTGGCAGGCTCAGCGCATTGTCGGCGAGCTACGGACACCGTCCGGGCTGGAGTTACGAAGTCAGAGTTGAAAAGACGTTGTGGTTATCTAGGCCGGCCCTTGACGTTAAACTGGTGCGGAGGTTCAGAGCAGGGCAGCGGCCAGCGACCAGAGTCCGCATGAGGTGGTCGTCGCGGTTGCAGGCAGTCTGCAGCATGGTGAGACAGTAGCGTCGGTAGTCGACAGTGACTTGGGTGGAAGACAGTGGGTAAATCTGGGCGGAAGCGCTGTTGCAAGCTCTAATTCTTACTCAACACGCGCCTCGGTCGATTGAGTAGGAGAAGTTAGTAGTGGTAGTAGCAGATGAAGGTAGTCAGCCTAAGGCCGTTCTATCTAAAAGTCATGTGGCGTGTTGGTCTGCAAATTATCTTCACCAAGAACCTTTGGTCTCTTTGTCCAAAGAGGTGGATAGACACGAAAAGAGAAAAAATGCAATTTGACCCTTAGCTACAAAAATATTGGGATGCACATGCTCCTGGGACCGGTTGGACCAAGTCTTGGGAGCGCTGCAGCTGTCAGGAAGGCCTTGTCGGTCTCGGGAATGGCTAAAGCACTCTGCTGTCTGCAGTTGCGCGGCGCGCAATTTACTCCTTAAAAGCGCGCCAAGATGCTTAAATCTCCAAATGGGCACTAGACACGCTTTCGTACATGATATACCCACAACCACTTTTACAGGACGAACGCCAAAAGTGTAACTACTTTAAGCAACTATGGAAAAGATTGGGCATCAAATCTCACAAAATGAGCATTTGGAAAAGCCGCCACGAAATTTGCATGCTCCACCAGAGTTCAGAGTGCCAAGAGCTGAGGATGCTTGCGCCGAAGGGCTCTAGGTAGCCAAACTCCGAGCTCCGCAACCACGATTTGCTCCAAGCGCAACCAACAAATCTATTCTACGTCAAGATCTGATGAATGAAAATTAAAGCCGTGATAAGAAGAACATTCGCGGGAGTTGTTAACAACAATGCCATATACACCCAGCATTTTTTACACCAAGGCATTTAGTGAATGGCCAGAGCGCATGTGGCATTGATCCGAGCTATCGCGGACCTCTTTTCGTTGAGATTCTTGAATAAAACGGCCGACGACGAGTCAAACAGCCTCTCTGCACATTATCAGCTTTACTATCCTCTCTCTGAGGGGTAAGGAACACCAAAATCGATGCAAGGGCTTCTGCGAAGATGAAATTTCTGAGTAAACTGGAAGTCAATGCAACTTACCGCGATTCGTCTCGAGTCAGGGTTTGGAAGCGTTGTGACCCTTTTGGAGCGACGACAGCGCCGCATCGAGCTCTGCGAGCTTCACGGCAGTGTCGCGACGATCTCCATGACCAGGAAAGTAAGGGTCGTTGCGAAGGGGAGAGGTGGTGTACCGCTGCAGTTGGTATGAAGTAGATCGAGTTGTATCAGATATACTTTCCTCTACACCACCATCAGCGACTGAACAACGTGAAGCCTACTGAATCGCGCTTTCGGAAAGCAAGACACAACTAACGACGAGGACTAGCAGCAACGCTGACGTTCTGGGCGTGGCACGTAGACGTGGAAGCTGGCATCGTTGGCGCTGATGTGGTTGAAGCAGATCTTTGAGGAAAGATTAAGATGAAGAGCAGCTCAATGATGAAATCGTCAATGGGAGACTGGAGTAATGAGAGGAGAAATGGAAGAAGACTAAGAAGACCTCGACGAGGGAAAGTCTCTCTTTATAACGCTCACGCCGCCCGACACCGACAACCAAACCGGCTAGGACGAAATGACACTCGACATGACCATTTCCACAGCGTTGGGCCACTTCGCCCGAAGTTCTCAAGACGGTGTTAGCCCCCCTCCCGCAACCAACGATGGCCTGATTCACCAGGTGCTTGAACCAGCCTGGAGGAAGGAGACCTGGAGCCCAAGGCCTTCACGGGACCGCCAGCTCATGGAAGAGTTGCACTGAATGAGAGAGAGGGTCGTTATCTCATGCCCACTGTATGTAATCACAGAGACTGGAGTAGCGACCGAGGGTAAGTTTAGTGATGCCTAGGAAGTTGCGACCGTGCCCTATTTGAAGTCTGTATAGCTAAACCAAATGCCAAGGGCCTCTATCTATTTCCGTTCCCTTTTCCATGAGCCTTTCGACAAAATTTACAAGAAAGCCAATGTTAATTTTGTCGTTACCAGACATATATGGGCTTGCAATGCTTTTAGCACTGCACACCTATGTATTGTTTTACACGTTGGGTGAGGAGTGATGTGTCGCCTGCGATAAGTGTGGCTGACTGCAACCATAACATCTCCTGTTGTTCATGTCAGTACGGACAAATGCTCTTTTCATACTGTCCATGGCCCAATTATCTCTTTCGGCCCACAGAACCGATAACGCTCTAAATTTCGCGTTCGTCCAGCTTAATGCGCCATTCCGGATTTCCCTGGAAGCGCAATATACAAGCATTCACATTGGGAGATATATCTATCTACGCGTTGGGGTCTTTTCCGTCCTCATCAGGCGAGTCATCTTCGCCCTCGATCATCACTCTCTTGCCGTCTACGCCCTTCTCTACCTCTGGTATTAGTGACTCCATATACTCCTTGTCTCTCCCTACCAGCGTGACCGTGTTCCGCTTCTTCATCCATCTCGGATAACTGCCCACTTTGATTCCTTTAGGCTCGACCTTCGCCGCCAGCTCTGTCAGATAACCGGCCACTGCGCTCTCCGCCATAGGCGTTGAGAAGAGTATTCTATATGTGCCCTTTCCCTCGGGATCCGTCAACCGAGGGAGCAGAACCGGTTTCAGACCATCGAGTAGAGCTTCGAATAATCGCGGGACCCCTGGGAGAATGTGGATATTCCCATTCACCACGCTGATCGGCACCCATAATTCTTCCTGCACAAAGAGGACTTGATCGTCAATATTTCTACTCTCGTCAAGAGGAAGCTCCACCATGCGTAATCTTGCGGTGAGCTGCGGTGACGGCGTGTCCCATGAGAAGTCTGGCGATGGCGGCCGGCGTGATTTGGAGAGCTTCTTCATCCTCTCGAGTGCAACCTCGTGTAGCTTTAACGGGAGGCCAAAGGCTTTTGCTATCGATTGGTACGTGATGTCGTCGTGGCTGTAAACATTATCAGAGCTGCGGTCAAAGATTGTGCGCACGCGACCAACGTTGGGCCGATACCACCACTCGTAACGACAAAGTCGTAGTTATTGCTCATCCGCCTGGAAGCTTCAATGATCTCATCTTCATCGTCGCCGATGACCTCCACCCTTTTCAGGGTTATACCGAGGTTGAAGCACCATTTCGCCATGTACGCGGAATTGGTATCGGTTGTCTGCAGATGGAATGGACCTCCTTGTCAGGTCTGGGGCTCGTGCAGCTATGCGGGACATGTTTGTACCTTGCCGCCGAGCACTTCATCCCCTATTATTATGCAGCCGGCCGTCCGTATCATCCTCTTCCCCAGATCTGTTGATTGTGATGTCATTGTGCGTGAGATTGAGGCTGCAGATCGATGCGCATAGTTTGGGAGCGGGTGCGACAGGTGACGGGCTAGTTGACTGAAGCGACCGAACATTAGAAGGAAAGACAGAACAGGAAAAGCAAAAGAAACACAGGTAATAAAGAATGGGAAATGGCTGACAGATTTTGGAGAAGAAAGATCTGACAGTGTGGGAGAAGCTCGGCTTAGATCTGCCCCACTATGGGGGGCTGGGCTGATCTTCCTAAAGCCTATCTGGCGGCTTTCCAACTCGAATTCATCCTTTTGCTCAATCCTTCGGCACGACCATTGGCACCTACTCACCGTCAAGATGGTAATCAGGTCAGTGTGTACAGTTTTGACCGCAGCTGACGTGCCTAGTCAGAGTCAAAGCTCTACACGTTTTCACAAGAGACCAAGGACAAGCTGCGAAAGTTCCGCCTGGGGACTTCTAGAGCCAAGACTGCGCAGGCGTCCATATGTACATTCGCTTGCAAGCTGCAGAGTTGACACATGGTCCTGACACCCCCAACAGACCTGATAGACACTAAGTCGCAGGAAATAAAGGCCGCCGACGATGAGACCTACTCAGATATGCGCGAGCTTGCTGACGAGCTGCCTGACTCGTCGCCCAGATTCATCTTGCTGAGCTATCCCTATACACTAGTGGGTTGACTGAGGCGAATAACGAGGATAGAACCTCCGGGCTGACTGAGTCCCGTCTAGCCATCTGGCCGATTGTCCGTCCCCTACGTTCTGCTGTATTACCTGCCCGAGAACAGCAACCCGAGCAGTAGGATGAGTTACGCTGGCGCAGTCGAGCTGATGCGGAGTACGGCGGAGGTGAACAGGGTGATAGAGATACAAGACAGCAATGAGCTTGAAGATATCGAGAAGAAACTGGGAGGAGAGGAATAGAGAAGAGGATTATCCGAGTAACACAATTTGGATACATTAGGACGGAGTCACGGGGCATATTATCTGTGCTACGACATCTTTGGGCGAGTCTGGCAGAAGATCTCGTAAATGAAAGGCAATCACCCTCAGATCCCATTGTTGCTAGCAAATGTTTGAGGTCGATGGGACGTCCACTACCCATTTCTCTTCCGATGTCCGAAATTGACCAGAAGGAAGTCGTGGCAGGAAAATGCTGCGCCTTGTTTGCCAATGCTTCGAGGGCCTATCTGGGCAGGCGTCTATAGGATTGCCTGATACTGGAGCTTTTGTTAGAAGCCTGCCCAACCGAAATCGACACCCGATAGCCTCAGGACCTTCCCTGCAGTTTCTCTTACCTCTTCAGACTTTCCTTGTATGTTCAGGCACTTCTCCAGCTTGAGCATAGACGAAATCGTCTGAGAGCTCCTCTAGCCCTAGGTAGTCGCGGAAATGTGGACTATTTCTTTCAGGTACGCTTCAGTTTGGTCAAGCTTCTCTTGATAGTAGGGCGCTTCTAACATAGCCTTGACAGCCAGAAAGCGCAAGCTTTGTGCATCGTGCGACAAACAACAAAGAGATCTACCCCTCCCTTGTGATGACGATCTGCACCTTTGAAAGGCAACCAAGCGATGAAAGGATTCGGTTTTGCCACGGCTAGTGCTGCAGATTTCACCAAAACAGCTAGACCTTGTTGAAGTAAGGGACATACCAAAACTTGCTTTCGGGCACTCCATCAAGGAGGCTCATACCACGGCTGAGTGTGAACTTGGTGCATATCTACGTGCGAGGAAAGAAATCGGTGCTTTCAAAATCAATGACCCTAATGGCTCCCTTTATCGAAGCATCCTCCACGAAGGCTTTCAATGAGCCAAGGTTATAATGGGCAAAGACTAAGTCTGAGCAGTCCATGCTCAACAAGGAAGGCAGGTGAGGGCACCACCGGGAGACTACATGCTAGCATATAAGCTCGAAGAGCATTCAGATATCAAGTGATTACTAGACACTCAAGTCGTACCATCACAATACAAAAGACACATCAGCTCTCACAAATTCGCCAAGGCCATACGGTCCATGATGCAATATCGTCGCAATTTTTTCCGCCTGTCAAATTACCCTACCTGCTATGCTAAGCATCCCACCCTGACCAGTGCATGATTTTCCACATCAAAGAGATTCAGGCACCCGAGCTTCCCTTCTCTACGCACCCGAAGCAGGCACTAAGCCATCACTTGGTCCAGCTCCACCAACCTTAGTCCTGGTTATATTCCACATGGGCGTGTAACTATGGTAGCGCGACAGCTGGGTGTCATCGTCCGGGTGGTCGCCCACACCTTTCATGACGAAGATCTTAGTTGCGGGGAGCTGTGACATATCAAGGGGGATGCCGCCGACCTGCATCGGGATTTAGCGGGGGTGTTAAAGTTTGCACGTCAAGGACAAAGGAACACAGCGACTTGAGGAAGCAGGGAGCAAACGAACCTCAACAGCTCTCCAATGCAGATTCGTAGTCAGGTAGTTCTCCACTCCTTCTGGCTCCAATGACTGGATCTGTGGGATGTCGGGGTTCTTGGCGACGCTCAAGAGCGCGCTCGTGATGGGGACTTGGGCCGTGGACAAGACGCCCTTCTTCTTCTGCTCGGCGCAGTTGCGGCACCCAGCCGAGGCGGATGCCGTTTGCTCCACCTGGCTGCTGAAGGTGTAGACGCACCCGATGTGGTTGGGTGCTCGGGAGTAGGTGCTTATCTCGCCCGACGGCGGGTTGCCGAGGAAGAAGTGGATCGTATACGCTTTACCGCCCAGGGCGTAGCTTTATGGTGGGTTTAGTAACGGAGTTTGAGAGTTGAGGTAGGGGGACGGCCAATAAAAGGAGAGATTCTTACCGATCGTAGACGATGTTGATGATGTAGTCATTTTTCAGGCCTTGAATTCCAGGAGCTTTCAAGAGGTCTTTGCGTGTATTTCCGTACAGGCTGTTGAGGGTACGTTTGAGAGTCGAGTGGTGAGTTGCGCTTACGGCATGATGGACGGAGACACTCTGCGCGTGCTGCAGGGTGGGCTGCGGCTGGACTGCAAGCAGCATCTGAGGCTGCACGGCGTCAGATCCGCTCGAAGGCTGCGTAGGGGGCACCAGGTTGTCATAGGTATAGTTGAACTTGGTCCAGTCCCTGACCATGTCGGAGGTGTAGGTGGAATTCTGGGTGTCGTAGTGGAAAGGCTGGAGAGGGTCTGTTGGCTTCGGATCGTCGGATTCAGGCTGGTCGAACCACAGGTTGCTATTGAGCGTCTGAAAGATTGCTGCTTGGCGGTCGACGTTGCAGTGATGGAGCCAAAAGATAGGGTCAAAGGCTGCCACTGGAGGGTCACACATGTGGCCTAAACCAGTGTTCATGTCTCCGCCACCAGTGAAGACATGGATGTTGTTGTGGATGTACTCGAGCGACAGATAGTCGGTGTCTGGATGCTCAGAATAGTACTTGGTTGAGGCAAAGAACTCCCATGACTTGAAGTAGTTCGGTGTAAACAATCTGTAGACGAGTTCTCCAATTGTTCCACTATTTTGCGCATACCACGCTGGGTTCTGTAGCGCGTTGTTGGAATCCGCGAAGTTCTCGACGCCGTACACCCAACTCTTGTCGTCTCCGTTCACAATTCCATAGCGGCTGGTCGCTACGCATTGGTCCCACGGATTGCTGCCATCGGCTTGAATTGCAAGATCACCCATAGAGGGGTCACCCATGGGTGTGCCGCTTGGATTCGTGAATTTCCAAAGAGGATTGTCCACCGGAACCTTTTGAAGGTTCGAATTGGGTAGCACGATGTTGACTTTCTGCAGCGTGAGGAGCTCTGGCAAGCCATAGTTGTTGATATAGGGCTGCAAAGCTGCCCAATCCCAGTACGGGAGCCGCCATTGACTTGCTGCTAGTTGCCAAGGGGCTTTTTGATCTGCAGGAATCTGATCGATAATTCCTAGCATGATCTCGTATAGGCGTTGCTCATACAGTGCGACATACGGCCGATGCCAGGTAGGAAACGTCGGCAGTTGATGCGCACAGTAGAACCCCGCCGGGTTTGTGACTCCATCCCAAGATACCACAGGAAATCCATGGATACCTGCAACCCGGAAGTACGAAAGCTGATCAGTGACAGGTATTTTCTGGAATGCAGTCAATGCCTGGATGAATAGAGACACCTGGAGGGCATTCTCGTCATTATTGTACCACGCAGTGATTTCTTTCCGTGTAGGAAGAGGCTGACCAGGGACTAGGGGGATGCCCGTGATCGCATAGGTAGACTGAGACATGATTATTGCGTTCCTGAAAACAAGTCTTTCAATCGGACAAAGAAATCAATTGATAGGAAAGTGAAGAGTCAATCTGCCTACAGTAGTGTAAAGCCGGCTGGTCAAGTGGGCGAAGGGGGGTGAGAGTGATCATCTTATGCTTCTCAAGGACGCCTCGTGACACGGGGAGCTACATACCTCTGCTGAGGGCTGAGGAACTCGTGGCTTGGAGCTAGGCAGCAAGAATAACATTCAAGGCAGCACGCGTTGTGCCTCATTTTACCTATGACATGTGTAGAGATGGAATGGTGTCTGTCCAATCATTTCTCTGATGAGGTAAGACAAAAGCACTCCCTCGCATGAATGTGGAGTCAGGAGAAGCGGCAAGCGGTAAGCATGCAAGGCCAGGAGCCACACCACTGCTCGACGACTTTCTGATGTTTTGCACGACAGCGACAGCAAGGCTCCCAAGAATTAGTGCGTGAATCCAAGCCAGGCATTCTTCTTGCAACATGAGAAGACTCAAGCCGGATACGAGTCTGAGGCATTGTGCAGATCTCCATCTTTACCCCAATCTGCAGCTCCTCCTTGAACTGAAGGCAGAGCTGAGAACAAGGATGAGACTTCGTATCAATGACAGTGCAGCTGTTCTCATGCAGGCGAGACGGCTTATCGCAATCCAGTATACGAAAGTCGAAGCTTCGGGCAGAACTTATCCACTATATCTGCGACGAAGAGCTCTGGCGATCCATCCTATCGTGCAACTTACGCGAGTCACTATTCCCTATGCATCTCATTTTCGCACGTCAAGATTACTTCTCCCAAATCCATCCCTGTCCTTCTAATTTCCTTTCCCGACTTCAACACCCTCGACCTAAATGGTCCGCTCGAGATTCTCGGCACCGCCGCCCTTCCCAAGCACACTTTCGCCATCACCGTCGCCGCGAAAGACGATCTCACAACAGCGATCGAAAACGTCATCATAAAGCGCAACATTTCCGTCAAGGAAGCACGCACCAGCCTCGAGGACTACAACATCCTCATCCAGCCTGGCGGAGGTCCTGACAGTATTATGCCGTACCTTGTGCCGAACGACCCTTGGCTCGACGGGCTACTTGATGTCGTAACCGCGTTTGCCAAGCTGCCGCCTTCCCCCGCGTATCGATGCTGGTGAACGGGTGATCATGTCCATCTGCACAGGAATCAGTATTATATCCCGCCTGAAAGTTCCCGCAGAGTCACCACGCTTCAATGGCGGATATTTGCTCTAGAGGGACATGCAACGTTCTCCCTGGTTTTTTGCCGGCCTGCAAAGCTCCTCCCAGCAAGATGTTCCTGGTTCCCTCTCTGCTCTTTCCTGTACTGCCCGCTCTGTGTTTTCAAATCTATAAAGCCTTCCGCCCAAAGACCCACAAGCCACTTTAATGGTATCTCCATAATTCCACGAAGCACGATGCGCACTTTGAAATTTCTTGCCATCTAGCGCGTAGGTTGCTCCTTACCTTTCCAACTATCACACGCCACTTCGATCAAAACGCCCCCTCGCTCCTAGAGGCGAATATCCTCTGGATCTCACTCTCCGCAAGCGGGATCGGGTTTCGCTTCGGTACCCTTTGAACATTCAAATCAAGGGGATTAATGAAACGCCGCCCTGACCTCATCATCCCTCCATGCCGACCATCCCAGAGACGATCTCGACCCCACACAAGCTGTCTCTCAAGACCTCCGAGATCTGATGCCCCTTGCATATAACCAGCACAAATATCTACCCCTGTCGTTGCTCGGTGGCAGGAGCCATGGACTTTCAAACCTGTCGGAAGTTCCAACTCTTACTTTTTCGAGGATTCTGTGGGATCGAAAAGAAGTCGCTCTGTCATAATGCACGACTGCTCAGTTGAAGAGCGCTCAAGACAGAGCGTTGCGCTTGACTCTCGTTGCGTCTCTGTTATTCGCCCAGATGGGATAGATTGCCACGTGTCACAATGTCTTGCCATGCCAGCATGTCCGACGCGCCATTTTTCAGCTCCATCATGTTCCTGAGAATGCCAGCAAATGCTCAAGCTCTGGCTGCACCAGAAGCCTTTCAAAGAGCCTTACTAGCCTTTCAGGCGAGTGCTACCTCCACGCGTGGCAGCGTCCATCCAGTACTTCGAGAGTTCTGGACACTGCCGAAACGGCTGAGATGAGAATCTGTTTCTGGGCTACCTTCACAACAGCCTACACCTTCATCAAGCTTGTGCCAAGTTATGGGTTTAACGCAGGGAGATAATGAGATGCGGCTTCCTTCTCGGTGAAGAGGTTTTCAGAATGATGGATTCCCGATTAGGTTAGCTCGGAGAATATGTGTGCTGGCGTCAGATGCAACCTTCCATAAGCAAGCATCTTGCTCTTATGGGTCGGGTACTTCTTCGACACCCATAATTAAGCCGGCGCCTTCGATACTAAATCCAAAACCTCGCCTATTTCGTTCTTTCACCTTCCACCAGATCCCAGTGAATGCCGAATGCAATGAAATTTCTGGATCTGCCATCCGACATCATCACCCTTCTTCCCACCTATTTCCATTCCATCACTGATTTATATGCCCTACTGAGCACATGTAGGGCGCTTTATAATGTATTCGCTTTCTCAGAAGTCAAGCTACCACCAATACTACCAAAGCTCTACGGGCGGCCATTGCTGCCGCCACATCCACATCTCATCCTAGCAGGGACAGCCCGACAAGTAGCGGACTGGGCCACCGCTTCACGCCGAAACCGCGGAGTACTGTACGAATGCTTGCTTGAAGGCAACTGTGGACTCTTCAAGCTCTCGGAGAAGGTGGCCCGCGTATCCCTCAAAGACATGCGCGATCTCAACAACCTGAAGTACAGCCTCCTCAACCCGCTGACCAGAATCATCGACGTGGAGGGCGGCCCCGAAATGGTCCGCGAGAAAGGGAATGATCCCGACAACTACTCATGGACAATTGTCCGTGACCCCGACATCGCTCTGCTCAACTACTGGATCTACTGCGAGCTCTTCCACCACAACGTTGACGAAATCCTTACTCATTCTACACGGACGCCGTCCCAGCCAAAAGCGCTTGATCTCAAAACTCGTCGTCGCTGGATCGCCTATTGCATGCCAGACATCAACAACCACCGCAATCGACACTGGAAAGAGATCAAAGACATCGAGTTACTCTCGCAGACCCAGATGTGGGACCGCTGCGACACCTTTACCCGTCGCGGAAAGGCTCTGCTGGAGTTCTTCGAGACGGGCGACCTACACGAGTATGACCCAGGGTTAAATTGGTATGGGAGATCATACGACTCAGATTACGTCATCACCGTTCACGAGCGGCGTGTTAATGTCTGCCTTGCTGTGGCAAATCACCTCGGCGTCGAGTCGCTGAAGATGCTCCTGCCTGGCGGTCTGTATCAGGCACGCGCAAGGTTGGAGGAGATCAAAGAGCGGGTCAGCACAATACCAGACGCGGACATAATGGATGCGCATATCGGAAATTCACGGGACGGAGATCCCCTGCCGATGGGCATTAGCATTGATAGTGATTGCCATGGTGGTATTGTGACGAACATGATGTCCGAAGAGGAGCTAGCTGAGGAGCTGGCCGAAGATGAGGCCGAAGGACCTGATGAATAGCTTCAAAAGGGGATTATCTTGCAGAAGTACCGGCTTAGTATCGACAATGCAACAGTGACGACCTTAAAAGACTTCTTAGTCATGACTGCAAATAAGAGCGATGCCTTTGTTTCGTGAATATCGAAAGCTTGCTTTGAGTATGAGGCCCCGATATCAAACATAGCTTGGCGCGCAGAAATGACTGTCGATTAGGGTACAGCCCTATGAATTTGCCCCGAAAGATGCTCAAGCTATCACCAATGGCCTAACAAATTGCAAAAAGAATCTTCAAAAAGGTCGATCCCGGGTTCGCAGCGGGGTTAACGGAAAGTTGAAGGTATCAAAATCTGGGGCATTCGTAAGAAATTTGAATGATTGAGAATATAGGTGGTACTCACCCGCTGTGATACTGGAATACTTAGCAAGTGGCCAGAGAAATTTTGTGGAAAAAAGTCCTGACATACACCACTACACTTATCAACCAAGTTATCGTCGAGTCGTCAGATCAATAGCACATATTCAAACCAGAGATTTTTCGCACGCTTTCAGATGGGGCGATACCTTCTTTTGACAGCCTTTGAATGGTGGAGAGTGAACAAGTAACCCCGTCTCGAGGTGTGTATTTAGTGACGTCACCATCAACTGGGCAGCTTTTAGGCGTTGTGCAAGGCCATCAGAGTCGACCAGCGCCCCATTTACGCGTCTCTACCTTGCCTCCCCGCTAGATCACGCCATAGTCCGATGAAGCAAGCTAAGCCCACAAGGCGTACGTAGAACGGCCTTTGCGGGCTTTGATTGGAGCTTCTTGTATGGTCTTGCAAAAGGCTGGGTCCAGTATCCGCTGGTGGCTTCGGGACGGGGCGCGACTGCAAATGCCTTCGACTCTGCTTGCTAAGGAGAAGAGAAATGAATGCAGATAACTTTGGGCTCGCTTCTTCAGTGGGGAGACGCTGTATATGCCTCCAGAGTGGCTTTGAAAAGGTGGAGAGGGAATCATAGATGCACTCATCCCAGATGTGCAACTCGCTTTTAACCGCCAAATTGGATGTGATTGGGAAGGCGTGTTCCCTACTCATGACTGGATCTAAGGCCATTCATGCTACTTCTTCTGCTAGCAAGGGTGAACCCGACAGCATCTGTATTCTTCATTGCCTTTAGGAACAATGGGTCTGAGTTCGTCTGTGCTCTTCCTAAGCTATATATTCATAGCTCGACATAAACAACTCTGAAAGCAACCAAATCTCTCCCACTTTGCGGCCGAGCACTCCAGTCCATTGATATTCGCCAAAAGCAAATCTGGAGGCAAGTGCAGCCGCTCCCCTCTGAATACCGAGGACCCCGTTTCACTCACATCCATGACCGGTTCCAAACAGTCAAAGGAAATGCCAAGCATTCAATTTACCCAAAGCGAGCGCCGCTGGCTTGCCCGCGGGATAGTTCAATCTTGTGGCTCCGGATATATAACCTTATGATCCTGATGGATCAGCTCTCTGGCCCCCACCCAAAGCTGCACACCCTCCTTCTCACAGACAAATTCGAGCCACAAAAGCGACGACAGACATTCCTGGATCTGACTCCACTGGTAAAGGCCAAGCTTGGTAGAGACTTCGGCGAACCTGTAGAGAAACCACACCCTGTCTGAGGATGAGCTTGTGGAGATACCGCCCAGGGTTATCGCCCATAAAATGACATGGAGGTGTTCGGTTGGGCATGAGGGCATTGCAAGTGTGAGCAATTGCTTGAGGCGAAAGACCAGGTTCGTGTGCACACCAGTTGCAGGGGGCAGTGGAAAGATCACGATATTGCTGTAGGTCAATGCAGCGATACGGCAGACCTCATACATGTAGTTTGCTTGTGAAGGAGGCTGCAGGGGATATTCGGGCAGCGAGAGGAGTCGGTGCTGAGTCGTGTTGCGTGCCAGGACGAGGTCAGGCATAATCGGCGCCGAGGGCCCGCCACGGTGATAATGATCGATAGCAACCGTGACTTCACACATGGCTTCAATAACAGCCCAGGCCTCATCGATGAGACATAGAGGGTAGAACTGTCGGAACCCGGAGCCGAGCCGCTGAGCTAGGGCCATGGCAATATTATCCCTCTTATGCTTGCCCGCCGCAAGAGACACTGGCGGGTACATCAACGGGAAGTGCGGCTTGGCGAGGGACAATGAAGCGGCGAGGATGTCCGCGCTGTGGAAGAACTGTCAGCTTCTTCCAGAGACAGCAAGAGAGATTCCAAATTGGAAATGGGGAGGAAACTTGTCAGTCGTATCTTACTAGGCAATGACATCAGCAAGGCCACGCATTTTGATGTTATGCAACCCTCCCTTGAGTTGCACAAGAGCCACCATTCCTCTCGCATGCGCTGGTTCGAATGCCAGATTTCCCTGATGATCTAGACATTGGGCAGTGGCCAGGGGCGATTGGAAGCGTGATACTTCCCCTGCATCAATGCGTGGTCCTTGAGACGCTAATACCAGCACGGCTGCCAGGAGCTCGTCGGGAACTTCCTTGTCCAGGTTGCTCAGCATTTGGTTGACCAGTTTGATCGTTTCTGTCTTATACGACAGACGCATGAGAGCCGTCGGGCTGGCAGCTTCACGAATACGGTGGACATAGTCGTAGTGATTGGATATTGCATAGAGAAACGAATAGAAGGTGACTGGCGATGTCCTCGCTGCTATCATCCAGTCCTTGTAGACAGGATGAAGCACGCCCTTTGAATCGAGTGCTGCTAGGTCAACCCAATAATGATTTAAACCTTATCGCATTTGTCAATCAGCGCTATGACGCCCTGCAGGAGAGTGGATTGAGTAGGGTCCATCCCCTGGTGAAATTGCAGGCTTTCAAGAAAATGTTATGGAGAGAACAAAGTTACACGAAGTAGAGGCGTGCATCCACAGCCAGAGTTGACCAGCTCCGGGGAATCAGGGGGCACTCACCATGATCAAGCAGTCTTTGCACGAGGACAGGAACATTGTCTGCCGGGAAAAGCTTAAATGGGTCCAGTCTGCCCTGTCCAAGCATGGAAGTTGGGCCACTCATAACATCCCGATGTTGGAAGTCTTCGTCGGTACCATGGACGGGCGATTGGTGAAAGTCGGGCGCAGGCCGAGTGGCTAGTTGTTCTTTTCGTATCGAGCCAGCAGTAATCAGCGCGGCACGACTTCCGGCTGATGCCTCAATACTATTACCCCCACTGCTGCTACTCCATGCTTCCATGCGCTGACGCCGGACCTTGCGGTAGTACTGTCGCGTGACGTGTGCACGTTTCATTGACCGCAGAGGCGCCTCAGGACCCTGACCCTTAGTACTGGCGTCATAGTTGACAAACATGAATCCATCGACAGACTGTCCTTCCTCCTTCATGGTTGGCGTGAAAAGGATTGTTCTGGTGAATGTGCCTGGAGTGGTCTGAAGAGAAGTTCAGATAGTAGGTCGAGGGTATCGTCCGACTAGATGATACTCGCCTAGCAGTGCACGGGCCTCTGCAATTCCCACACTGGTGTGCTCGACGGTATTCACGCACAAAACTTCCCCTCAATTGTTTCGGTCGCACGCCTGGGTAGCGCAGACAAGGTAGTAATCGGAGTAGGGGAGCTATACTGTCGCTCTTTTAGTATTTGGCCCCAAGGCATCTTCTGCGTACAGTGTACCTTGTGATCTATACTCCCAAGCGTAGTGCTCAATCCTTGTTTGTGTCCCAGAGCGGATGTTGCGCAATCCTCGTCTTACTCGCATTTGTCCTAGTTTCTTGGAGCAGGGTGGACGTTCTGGTGTTAGTCTATATCTGTCCCGCCCCGCAATTCCTCTGTCGGGCTGCTAAATACCAACTCAAGCACTCTGGCAGGACAAGGCTCTGCTGAAACCCGCGGTGCGGCCAGTCATGTTCTCTGAATGGGATCAAAAGACTAGGGTACGCGTGACGGTGCTGCTGTTTAAGGACATAGGTGAAGCTCAAAGGCCTTGTGCGAGAGGGTAAAATCTTCACTAACCGTCGTTAGGTAAGCTTCCAGCTTGCACGCTCGTAGGCCCAGACAGGGGAGAGAGCTAGGTCTCCCACTGGCGGCGATTATGTCAGCATGCAGGTGGCACTTTCGCTGTATCCTGATCTGGGCAAGGACGGATTTGCTCTCTGGCTCTATATTGTGATTGTTGAAGGGTGAATTTCCTCGTCTTATATCCTCATCAGTAATGATGGGGAGTGTGATTGGGTTTGACGCTACCGTCGATAGAATTGTAGTCTGGCGGGACCCGCTTGGAAGGATCAGGGAAGAGGCAACTTTAAAAGCGCGATCCATTTGTTTACAATGCAAGGATCCGCCTTTTTGGCTGCGACACTGCCACACATTTCCAACCACGCAAGCTTCTCTCAAACACCAGGTTGAGACGTATAGATATGCGTGCATGCTGATAAAGAGCCCTAGAATGTACTCTTGACCAACTGTGGGCCCCATTTCTGACCATGTCCAAGTCCGGAAATTTGGCCGCATTGGCCGCCATTCTTGAAGCAACTGACACTCCCACCCTCTACTACGCCGAAGATCCTCCATACCTGCCTCGTGTCCTCGTCTTCTACTGGCCCGTCCAAACAGTCGGCTCCACGACATCAACTTCAAGGATCAGGACTACAATCCTCTCTGCAGCCGGGTTCAAGAGCTTCAGCGCATTCCAAGTCTCACCCTCAAGCTCATATTACAGTGCGGTACATAAGCTTCCCGAAGAAAAACAACGTGACGATGTCTGCCGGGGGCTTGCGTTCAGCTTGTTCAGATACTTCTCAGAGATATCACCGGCAGTCAAAACCGCCATTACTGACGAACATGTCCAGCACGGAATTGGGCTCAGATGGGGACAGACACATGCAGCCCAGATTGCATGCCGCTTGGGAAGGGTGGTCAACTCAGTAGAGGTCGTTGAAGCGCTAAGACCGTTTGCCAAAAGACCTTCATCGCCTGTACCAGCTTCACCAAAGCTTATAGTGCCTCACACCTCCATTCGAAAGACCAGACCCTCCTTCCTCCCTCCGGATCCTTCAAGCAATGCCGGCTCCAGATTCGGCCAGTTCACTCCATCGAGGAGGACGCCGGTTGCACAGGCAAGACGCACACCCTCATACACAATGCAGACACCCAAAAAGAGCCCCCCTGTGACAGAGCAGAAGCAGACACCATCACAAATGGAAGCCCTTCGATTCCAAATGTGCGAGTTTGTCGACACCGAAGACCGCTACGTCTCACGTCTACAAGAACTGACCCAATTGGTCATGACACAAGGCCGAACCCCGAAATCATTGACCTCAAAATTCTCGAGCTCGAAAGACACAATTTCGGTCAATGCAATGATCCAATTCCCGTCCCTCCTCGATGAGCTCCTAGAACTCAACATGACTTTTCTTGACGAAGTCCGCGATGTCCTCGACAAGACCGACGAATCCGCAATGGCTTGCTTTGCGTCGGCCGGCACTGACATGAACCAGCCTAAAGATCCACTAGGGGCCCACGCCTTCGCCAAAGTCCTACTCAGTCATTTCCCAAAGTTCCTCGTCCCATATCGCGAGTACCTGGACGTCCATTCAAAGATCTCATCGAACCTCGGCCACTTCTTGAAGGATGGCACATTTAGCGTGCAGCAAGCGCCATCTCTGCTGATGGAGCCCGCTCAGCGGATATCCAGGTACAGCCTTTATATCGACTCTATGACGCCGAATCTTGGCCCCAGCGCATCAATCACGACTAAAACTTTCGAGAAGGCCCGGAAGATCATCGCCGAAATCTGCGAGATGGAGCCGGCTGCAAGCACGATTTTGGACAGTTTGCGTATCGAGCATGAAGATACAAGGAGCTATCGACCGCTCAGCCCGCAAAAGCTATTGAACCTGTCAGGACTGCGATCTGGTGGGACAGTCAGGGAGGCAGCGCCTGTGGGGCAATTGAAGGATACACCGAGGATGTTGCCGAGTTTGAGTAGAAGCTTTAGTCGAAAGACGAAGACAGCGACCCCAGCGAAGGTGCACTTGGGCGAGAGGGCAGTGAACCGGGGCGATGAGAATGCGAGACCGGGTACAGGCGAGTCGGAGGCCTATGGAAGCACGAAAAGCAGTCGGCCAAATACAGGCAGCTCGGCAGAAAGCTATGTGAGTATTTTCGGATCCATGCTCCCAATCAGAACTAGCTTGCTGACGAGGACCCAGGGAGTCGGCAAGGCAAGGAATCGAGAACAGGATCTACGGACGCTTTACGAGCGACAGATAGAGAGACTTCAGCAGGAGAATACGGAGCTGAAGCAGAAGCTAAGATATTGTACGTGCTCGGGTACTGGGGGTGCAGCGAATACCGGCAGGTTCCGGACATATTCGTAGACCCCACGAGTGAATGAGGACGATTACAATGGTCACAGGAAAAAGTTTGTGTATGATGTGCGTGCTCTTTAAGCAGCCCGCTACTCTGGACATGGGTATTGAACGGCGATAACTTCTCTTCTATGCACACTGAATATGCCTGAAATTCCCATCAGTGCCTCAAACCCTTAAACCCAAACCCAAACCCGAACCCGATGGCGTCGAATCCCACCGCTATGGGTAGAGGCAGCCGTTACTTTAAACTCTTCGCATTATTCGTCGTCGTCGTAAGATTGATCGTTCACATTCGCCCAGCCACACATCCATCTCCGCCCTTCAGTCTCACCTCCTTGGCGCATTGACCGAGCCTTGTCGCCATCCTCGCGCCAGCAGCGTACTGTGAAGTCGTCGCTGACGGTTGTGAGTGAACCATCATAGTTCCATGTGACCGCCGTGACTTCTTTCTCGTGACCCCGGATCAATGCACTGCCGTGCTCGTAGATGGGTAGACTGTGATGCTCTTGCGTTGAGGTGGAGCTAAAGTCGAATGATTTGCAGGACATCCTGTTATTGGCGGGCCGCTGTTGATCGAGGACGCTTGCTTCAGACCTGAAGGACGAGCCTGCTTTGGTCGTCCGCCTAGTGCTGGAATTCAGATAGCGCTCTGAGGTAGGAAATATTATGGCGCAATTGTCGGAGCTGCCAATTGCGAGAAGTTCGGGTTTGTCGGCGCTGGCTTTGCGGATAGCCAATTTGAGATAGAAGGTCGAGACACTAAATTCAGGGTGGCGGAGGGCATAGAGTGGGCCCAGGCCAGGGCGCTCGGGGCCGCCAGGTCGTCGTGGTCGGGCTGGGGTAGTGGAGAGTTCCGGGGCATCACCGAGGATGATGTGGGAGGTCGAGTAAACGTAGACTGTGTGGTCTCGACAGAGGCTGTAGAGTCGGGCTCCATCGCCGCTGAAGGCTAGGGAGGTTAGGCCGTAGCGACGGTGTAGTTGGTGGCTTGGTGGTTCTTCTGTGGTAGATACGGGATGCGGACGTGGCCGGCGAGCGTTATAAATGGTACGCAAGTCCCACAGTTTGATTGTCGCATCGGCTTCTGAGCCACTGAAAAGGAGATGCCCGCGGCCAGCATCGGGTAGGAACGCGAGTGATGTCACAGAGCTGTCGCTATAACGTCCTCGTTCGCGAGCCCACTCAAGTGTTGCTTCATCTGCATTCCGAAACTTGGCGTAAGAAGCTGTGTGAGCTGCACGGATATGGTTCGCGGGTTGATGCTTAGGGAGGCCGCCATTAGCTTGTGATGGAGGACTACTCCGGAGATGTAGCGAGGGTCGGTCGGCGCAAGGCGATCTGAGATCCCAGATATTGATGTTTCCATCACGACTGCATGTAGCCAAAATACTGGAGGAACCGGCCTGAAATAGAACTCGTTTAACAGAAGCAGTGTGTCCAGTAAGACAGTAGATCGTTTGCTGAGTTTTCATGTCAACGATGTGACTGTTTTGGTCGCCAGATGCTGTAGCAAGGAGGGCGTCGTCTTCCGAAAAGGCCAGGTCCATCACGGCGTTGTTATGAACTTCCCGCATAGCTAAATAGTGCTTCGTGAAACCGTCTTTGTGGCTACTGGCAGAATCCAAGAGCCGAACACCACCTTGCTCATCGCCTACTGCCGTCAAGGAGTTGGTGTTGCAGCTTGCCGTACAGAAGGGGAGCGTCATAACCGGTCCGTGCAGGCCGGTACAAGAGTAAGAATCAGTCGGAGCACTGTAGAAAGCGCTCGTCTCGTGTTGCCACAAATTGCTGCTACAAGGCTCTGTTCTTGTGCGTCGACCAGACAGTCTTAATGATAGCAAGCTCGCAGATGTTCCAATCGTCCTATACTGCCTCACGGCAGGCCTCGGCTGACATGCCCAAGGTGCCCGCTCTTCATCATCTCCTTCATCATCCTCAGAGGTGTGGTCTTCCGGTCTGTCACCGTCTTCAAAAATGTCCACATGTCTGCATGGGGAGCGAGAAAGCAAGACATCGTCACCTTCCCGATCATCAGGAACCTCTTGACTGCTGGGCAGGAAGAAAGCGGTTGGTCTGACTGGTGTTGACTGTAAAGATTCTTCAGCGGAAGCCAGAGAAAGCTTCCGTTTCTGACCACGTTGTTTCCCCGAAGGAATGGAGGCATATCTGTCATTTTCGGTGCGGCGATGAGGCTGATTGTTCACCCTTCGGTTCAAGGCTGGCCCGCTGATGTTCTGTAGAGCTGTGCGTGACGTTCGTACAGACTGGTGTCCATGGAACGGTCTAGGAGTGAAGAACTTTGTGAAGCGTCGTGGCGTAATGGGAGGAGGCCTCGTGGGCTTGGATTCGGTGGGATTGCGTTGGATAGGGGACTCGCTGGCGACTGGGTTGCGTCTGGGTGACTGGCTCACCGAGTCACGATCTGGAGTGAATGACATGGTGCCAATGCAACCGTACGATATGAACAATGAGAATAGCACTCATTCGCTGCTCGAGCTTTATAATGGCTTTCGCTCGCACAAGACACTTCCAAGAACATTCAAGCAATTGCTGGGAGATAGCAACATCGGGCGGACCCCAGCTGTTGGGAAGGAGCAGCGGCGATGTCACGACTCCATCGTCTTGGCCCTGTAAGCTCTCTGACCGACGCGACTTTCGCGTTGCCCAATGACAAGCTTGGTCTAGCTAGCGGCAGATCTCCCGGCGCAAGAACCGCAGTCTCTCGCGGTGGCACCAAAACAGTGCCCCACCTCTCATTTTGCTCACTGAGAACCCAAACGGGCTCTCTTCGCATTTTGGCAGCTTCCACGATCCTACTTAAGGGCCGCGTACGCCCTCTCTCCGCAGCATCCTCTCAACTCCAAGCAAAAAACGCTTTACCGCGTCCGCAGTCTCACGTCTGTCCACCTCTCCAACCATCATTGCTGCGGCGCATTGCCCCCTTTCTCCAGTTACCATCCTCTCTCATGGATCATAGCCCCGTTCCTCCACACCTCATTACACAATAAATTGGTCGGCGACGGCCGTCGGTGGCGGCGGAGTCGATGAGATCAAGCCGTTTTCACAAGAGGCCTTTGCCAGACGGGATGAGATCAGGCAACTGGGATGGTTTGCTCCCAACTGAGAATGAAGCCCGGAGAGTCACTAGATTGGGAGAAAGCTTGGGACCTACACAGTTCCGATGACTGGGAAGCCAAGAGGTTTTACAACATCCAGGAGAAGTTGAAAAACTTCTTGGGTATGCGCGCTGACGATCGCATAGCACGAGCCGTACGAATGTTGCTAGTTATGCTGGTTGGGTTCCAAGCCTTATCGAGGACTCAAAAGATGTCCTACCTGTCCAGCGTCCATAATACTGATCTGACAACCCCTCTAAGGCCACTGCGACCTCCAAGCTTTTTGGCCAAGTCTACCATGCATAGTTGTAACTGTTCGAGAGGCCCATTCTTCACACCAAGAGAGCGAACAGCCGTGAACCACAGATCGGCTTGTTTGGAGTCTTCTACTCTGTACTGTAAACTCGTAAGAAGCCGTAAAAGAAGTATGGTCCCCAGAGAAAGCTCGCCTCTTTCCTGACAGATGCAATAGAAAACCATCCCATAACTCTGTAGAGAGAGCTTTACCTAAGGAATCATCCTGTAGTGACCCTGATAGGTTCTTCCGCAACGCATTAACTGCACGGCGCCTCTTGCTCTTGGCTCCAACCTCCATCATCTGACAGCTCCTTGACAGAAGCTGATCAACACCATCTTCATCCGTCTTGCCTCTCAATGTCCTGTTGGCCGCTTCGTCCACAATGTTGGCCATATTCTGCTCTTCCGCACCGATTGCCAGAAGAACGTAGACGAAGGCGTGTTCAGGTCCAAGCAGTTTTCACACCACAGTCACCCCTGAGGACTTTGCAGAGAGATCTACCACCATCCGAGCACGTGCAATAGAGCTGTAGGAAGGTTCGGCGCGCATGTTGGCATTGGGGGTTGGTGCCTCGTAAAGGTCCATTCCAATAACTACAACTGCAACCACTCCGGCTTGCTTCTTAGCCGATCATCGACTGGAGTCCTGCATATCTAAAGTACTGCTGCCACTGCGACAGGTGGACCAGATTCATGAACAGCAAGGAAAAGAGGAAAGGCGGATATGATGAATTGGTCTAGCCGAGCAGCGGGTGCAGATATCGAATAGAGGATCACCAAAACCACATGTATCCGGGAGAATGCCATGGCCGACGTGCCTGCACGTGATGATGACAGCTCGCGTTGTGCCTGTAACTCTAGTATGTTCATTTCAGCACTCAGATCAGACCATGACAATCAACGGGACTCTCCAGACGGGAAGAAGTCAAAGCAGACCAATTACCTTAAATGCCAATTCGTGAAGCTGAAGATTTGTGCTGAAACGAATTCGCTATTCTGTCACTGCCTAAAAGTTGAAGTGATGGAAGGGGGCTTGGGAGAGCGCTTGAACGCATAGAGCTAAAGAGACCATACAGGCAATGCTATGGTTTGGAGGATATTGTAATGTAACCTGAGTGACAAATCTAGGCGAGATAGTGCAGGAAGAAGCTGATCACAGTAAGGCAAGCGCCAAGCCCTTAGCGTCTGTGCAACGTCGTAATAGGCAATCGGAGTCAGGAAAGGGCAAAGAATCCACATACATGCTTCAAATGTTTGCTCCTCAATGTAGGACGGATTTTGACTACTAAAAGGCAACAAGCTCCCCCACCTGGCCCAAAAGCTCTCCAATAAGTCCATCCCATCCACAACATTGATACACACCTCTACCCGGCCTGATATCCTACCTACTAAGTAGGTAGCTAACCCAGACTCAACTAGCGATAAACCGCCGCAGCGAAATTTTTCTTTGCTAGCACTAATGTATGAACCACTACCCATCCCAGACCCCATCACGACATGGATCCATTTCCGCGTCCCCGTAAGCTACGACGTCCATAACCTCGAATCGTCCAGCGATGAAAGCAAAACGCTCGTTACCGCTATCATTCCCCTCCTTCGCGCACAGGGCCATCGCCGCAGTGCCTGGGGCCGGGTGCAATCTGACCACGAACTGACCGTTCTATTCTCAGGTAAAATTTCCAACTTATTCACCGGCGTCATCATCTAAACTAACCTATTATTAGTCTGGGAATCACATGATTCCTACATAGCTTTCACCACCTCGCCTGATGGGCAGCAGGCTTTTCTTACCCGCCTCGCAGCCCTATGCCCCGCTAACTCGGACCCTAACAACATCACCACTCTTCTCGCCGCCTTCCTCCGCCCGCAATTTTCCCGCGGCTCCAACCTCCACCCACACACGCACCTACGCGCCATCTTCTTCCCCACACCGCTGTCTGACACGGCCCGCGCCGCCGCCCGTAATCACCCCGGCCCTGTCCACCCCTTCGGCTTTAATTCCCATGGCGGGTACTCGGAGGCCTTTGAGGAGATCAGCGCGTACCACACCACGCCGAGACGCGGGTGGGTCCAGAGGCTGGTCAAGTGGCCGGGGAGCGAATTACCTGGGGAATTAAAGGAGGTGAAGGATTCCGGAGAGGGTAAGACGGAGGACGGAACGGAGTGCGAGGTATTGCTGGTAGTTATGTCGTGGAGGAACAGGGAGAAAGAGGGGAAGTTTCGGGAGACGGCGAAGCTCATGCGCACAGAGCTGGGGAAGGAGCCCGGGACGGCGGTGCTTGTGGGGATGGTGCCGATTATGGAGGATTGGGAGGAAGGATTAAAGGCGAACGGGGCGGTGGGATGGAGGGATTGGTATGTGGATTTTGAGATGATCAGTAAGTCTGTTTGGAGGTAAAGCGTGTGAAGAGTAAGAGGTATGAAGCGTTAGAGCTGAATCTTCGTTGGACGACGGTAAGAAAAAGTTATAGTTGTTTTTCACCACTACCTATTCGCAGTACCTTGATGTATTTCCACTACCTGTACGCCGCGGATGTACGATGTCAACAGGCCGGCCAACCAACTCTCCCTCACAGCACGGGGAACCCTTCGTTCGTTCCACACGCATTCTCCTGCCCCGGATGGACCAGACAAAAGCTGTAGTCCCAACCACCCGGATCGTTGTTAGGATCGGACGAGGTGGTCGAGATGACGGCGGCGGGGCCATTCCCACACTTCTGCTGCGCGCTCTGCAGGAAATCGAACAGCTGCTGCCCGGAAAAGACGTCGGGGGCATCGTCGTCCCTATAGGCGATGCCCCACACCACGCTGCAGTCTGGCAGCGCCGCCAGGGTGCAGTAGCTGCCGATGCTCGTAACCTGGCCGTCCACCTCGCCCGTGCCGTGGCAGATGTTGTCGCTGTTGCTGTATGTCTTACTCTTGTCGAAGCCGTTGAACCCGTCGCTGTAGCAGCTGCCCAGGTCCGTGTAGTCCACGTCCGTGTGGCAGTCGATGCCGTGCCCGCTGGGAATAAGGACGCCGAAGGGGCCGGTGGGAGGCGGCGGGGACGTGGTTGTCGGCGGTGGTGGAGGCGGCGCGGTGGTCGTGACCAGTGGGAGAACCGAGTTCAACAGACTCGACATGGCGGTGTAGACGGACGCGTCGGCGGCCGTGTCGCCGTCCCAGAGGACCCATTGTTCGTCCTCGGCAGGGAAGGCAGGCGCTATTGGAGAGATGGGTTAGCCATGACGCAGGAGATCACCATGCATTAAGTGGGAGACTCACCGAGATTCGCGATTCCGTTAGTAGGAGTAGCTTCGCATTGAATGATGGAGGAGCATGTAGACGAGCACCCGGATGTGGGGGAGGTGGTGCAAAGCGTAAGGCACTCGGAGGTGGTTGTAGTTGAGCAATCTGAAGTTGATTCCGATTGTGAAGGAGCCTCGCCCGGTCCTGGCGGTGGTCCCGGTGGTGCTGGGACTGGTGGGGGCTTGAGGCCATTACAGCCAAGGCACGGGATGCAATGTATGCCGCAGATGCCTCCACACCAAATATCACAGTGGTGGCCGCAGTTACTCTTGCATGTAGGGCCCGGCTTCCCGGAGGAGATGGTCACGGTCGGGTTGTTCTTGGTCGCCGAGCTTGTATCTTGGGGGTAGGGAGGGGGGTAGAAAGTTGTTGTCACCATGTTTGGGGTTTCTGTGATCAGCGTGGGAGGGGGCTGGACACTGGAAGATACCACTGTGGTCACTGGGAGGGTTGTGATGTTGATGTTCCAATAGTCGATGGCAGTAGTGGTATCTGGAAGATCATGCCGCATTAGTTAAAGAGAGCACGAGAAAGAACATGGCAAGATGCTGGACTTGCCTGGAGGGAGGATGATTGTGGTTGACACGGTCGTAGGATTGTCATCATCTGAACCGCCAAACTCAACCAGCGTCGTGGTAATGGGCGGGTAGGTAATAGTGGTGGTAGTTGTTACCGCCCGGGGCGGCAAGACAATGATACAGGGCGGTATGCAGTAGACCGTCGGGTTTGTCTCATTCCAGATAGACGGGTCAATATAAACAACGCCTGAACCACCTGACAAACCGCCCCCGACTGACCCGGAGTCGTCTCCAATCTCGCCGCCCTCAGTGGCCAACGCTAGCCAAGCACTGATCTCCGTGGTAAAGCCGCTATCAAGTCTGTCAGCGATGATTTCCTCAATGATGGAAACCTTGTGAGGAACTCACTATTGAACGTTCGGGTCTGTTACTAGAACCGGCGCCATTGCACCACTGCATCAAATTAGCCATGACTCTGAGCTCGCAGACTGGCTCATGCCCTTACCCTTCAGGACTCATGGGCTGTGTCGCGCCCTTGGTATAGAGGTCATAGAGCCATAGCCCCTGTGTGAAAGAGGTTTCGATAATCCGTTCCTGGCAGGATTCATCATCGATGCAGGTTTGGTCGTAATTCTTGGTGAGAGGTCAGTATGCATTCGTCTTGCACAAAAAAGTACTCACATTGAAGAAGTTGTAGAAACCGGCACCGTAAATGTAGACATTTTGCGAGTGCAGGACGCGGAGCGCCCAGGCCTCTGTACAGGCTGGGTTAGAATCGCAGTTGTCGAAGGTAGGATCGTTGGGAAAGGCTCCGGGTGTGTATACCCCCAGCGCATCGGGGTTGGGCATGTAGTATGGGGTCTCAGTTTGCATGTGACCAGAGTAAATGTTCCTGACTCCCGTGAACTGATACTGGTAGAAGGCGTTGTGCTCCGAAGCCGTGCCGTACAGCCAGACAGGACCCGCCGACTCGATAAGCACGCCACGGGCGACATAAATATCAATCTGGGAGGCCGAAGTATCGTTCCCGCTCGGGCCCTCGTCGATATCGTGATCAGCTGTCCAGGCCCAGACATTTTCGAAATAGCCAGATGCGGCTGGAGTGACATGGAGAAGCAAAGACCCGGCTTTGCATTGAGACTTGACGCCACCACTCAGCTTGGGGCAGGCGGCCCGCTGTAAGTGCGTGCCGATAGCACCGCCCACGCGAAAGTGACAATCCCACATTGCTACAGAGCCTTGAGAGGATTCATGGACGTTCCACTCGACCAGGACAGCGCCGGCAGTTGGGCCTTGGACAGTGAAGAGAAAGTCCGAGATCTCCATGGACCCGACGTCTCCCGCATTTCCAAAGCTGGCCGGTGTCAGTGACCAAACTAGAAGGGGTGGCTGGATCGAGCTTACCGAACCACAACCTGAGGATTCTTCTCGTCCTCAAAGTACGATCCACTGGCCATGATCTGCGACCAGCCTGAAGCGTCAATGTTAGAAATGTGTACCCATCCTGCCGGGGAGGGAACTAACCTTCTCCAACGAGAGTGGAGTTCACAGGTATGAACACGGTGCCTTTTACGAGGTAGATACCGGCAGGGAAGAAGATCGGCGTACCCACGTTCTTGGATAGAATGGAGTTGATGGCGTCGGTCTGGTCGCCTGTCCCGTCATTGGAAACACCGTGTGCGGTAACGATGATGAAGCTGCCAGCTGACAGATTCTCATACTGTGGCTTGGACCTCGTGTAGAACTTGCCAGTGCCATCAAGGAGTGCGGCAGGCTTGCTGGGGGCAGGGTCGATGAAACCAATCTGGTAGGAGCCAGAATCCTCGATGGAGGTGTATCTCTTGCCCATGGCCCACGACTTGACATTAAGCGTGTTGCCAGGGACGAGAAGATAGTTAGTGCTACCGCCGACGTAGACGAGGAACTCCACGTTTTGAACATTTAGGTTGTCAATGACGATGCTGGGGAGGAAGTTAGGGTTGACCGGAATCCCGTACGGGACGTTGATCATCGTCGAGTCTACGCGGGGACATAAACAAGCTGTTGACCAACAAGGCAGGTCAACTTACCTAGGAGCGTGATTGAACCTGTTCCTTGGTTGCCGGGACCGGAGCCCATCAGCTGGCAGTCGATTGCTACATAGCAGTAGTTGAACTCGATGTTCTTCCAGGTGAAACCCCAATCCCAGATATGCGAGATGGCTGTCCCACAGTTCTGGAATTTCAGACCTCGGGCAGTGAATTGCTGGGAGCCGGCCCGGAAGGCAATGTTGCCTCCAAAGAAATAGAGGTCGCTGACGAATCCCCCACTGCCCTGCAGACCACATTAGACGCACATACGGAATATCTCAACGTATCTGCTCACATTTTCCATGAAGATGCCAACGGCGTTCGTGGGTCCATCGTGTGGGTCCGGCATGATGAAATCGCAGTTCTGGAGACTTGTCGCTTGTGCTACTTGCCAGTGCAGGCCTGTCGGGACATATATCTGGCCACCATCATTGTTCGTGCCATTCATCGCCCTGAGATCGAAGATGATGTTCCTGATCTGGCGGTAGAACTGATTCTGGCTGATGTACCACTCAGCGCCATTGCCACCAGGGATATAGACATCGGTATCGACCAGCGCAATGCCCTTGAAGTCTGGCAGCCCCCTCAAAGTTGGTCTGTTGTTTGGGTCTCCGACAAACTGGGTGTAGTAGAGTCTTGACATGTTAGGCTGCATCCAAGGAAAAATCAACAAAAGGAAACTCACTGAATAATTGGGGTACTCAGCATGTACGTTCCCGGCTGTTGATGTTGTTAAAAGCTTGACTAGGCTAACAACATTACCAGAGTGCTTACTGGAAAGTAGACCATGGCCTGGAGACAGTCGCGTTAGAAGTTAGAAGATCTCTTAGCAAGTTGGCAGTCAACTTACACCAGCAATAGTCGTGGACCCGCATCCAAGCCCACAGCGATTACCAGCAGAGACAGCCGCATTGATAGCAGCCGTATCATCCGTCGAACCATCGCCCTTGGCTCCAAAATTCTTGACATTGCGGAAGAATGCATAGGGGCCAGGCTGCAATGGCATCTCCCCATGAGTGATCGTCTCCATCCAGTACCCTCCGTTTTGCCTGTCTTCAAGAACGCCAGGAACACGCGGGGTTAAGTGGGGTGCATTTGCATGGTAGCTTGTAGGCCATGTTGAATTATGCATCATGAGATACGTCGTGTTGATGTTAGTCGCAACAACAGGCCCTTTGAGTGTGCCTTTGTCCGGAGCAACTCCATGAAGGTTGTTGGTATTGTCAACCATGTAAGCCGGGGCCGGCTTTGAGAAGTCAAAAGTGTTAGCATGTACCTGTCCGGTATCTCCAGAAATGGGCGAAAGGGGCAATATGGAAAGTGTACCTGGATTCCTGGGATCTTCTTAGGCGATATTTTCTCCTGGCTCACCTCCCCCTGAACCAGGGCGAAACAAACCGTCAATGCCAGCAAGATTCTCTCCATATTGGGACTTTAAAGAACAAACACTGGCCTACCAGCCATGCTACCAGTACGAAAGGGTGCGTTAGAGGTAGCAAGACAGATATACAGCTCCTCCATAAGGTGGGGACACATCTTCCTGGGCATTCTTTGGATTAAGCACCGGCTTTGCGGCATGAAATCCCATCATGCGAGCCTGGCTATCGTGACTCAGGGGTCCGAAGCTAAATTCACTCCTAGATCCCATTGGTGCTTACTGTCACACAAGAAATCCAGCTGACACGATGCAACTTGCCGGATCCATGGCCAATGATGAAGTGGTAAAAGGCCCCCGCAGCCGGTGGGAAAGAGTGACGATCTCAACACCAATGGGTTTTATATGCTAGAATGGCACCCCGAATCCGCTATGTGCCTGTCTAGGAAGGTCAGCCGAGCCTTGGCGGACTCAAACGTTTACCTTTAGTCGCAGGTCATACCTGCAATTGGGACGAGTGAGCATCTTAATGAGCAGTGTTCTGTAGCTTCCGCCACACCTTTCAATACTATACACATTTCCTATTTAGGAAGGCAGAATGACGGCGGTGAGATCGGTATGACAATTTCTTGAGGCTGGGGAACGTTACATATTGTTCCCATATAATGCTATACAAAACGCGTGCCAACGCGGCCACCCGAACTCGCACCCGAACTCGCTCACCCGAGACAAAATTATGCACTCACCCCTATACCCGCGTATCACGGCTAGATCCTGGAAGATGAGCAGTTGATTCGCACCCATCCCGCAACTCACCGCAATCAACATACTCGACAGTATCGTGTCCTGAGACCATAGGCCGCCCATCCCGCCGAACCTTCCCTCCCCTTTCCGGCCCCCGCAAGTTGAAGTGAGTCGATGGTTAGCTGCATTATACTTCTCCGATATTAGATTAATCTTGCACCGTCCTTCAATTACTGCCCGATCTCTTCGAATCCTTTCCGCGAAATGGCAGGTATGATTGGAAGTTCGGACTCACCGGCTCTACGAATCCTCCATGTGAGCCACTATTCTGACCATTGGGGGTGTACCTCATTCCACCTGACACGGCCTTCACGCGTGGGATACGCGGAATGAAGCAACTGTTCAGCGGGAAAGTATTGGGCAAAGTCCCCGGCAAAGCCGGCAGGTCAGCCGTATTGGACACAGCTGATGCGTAACCCTTCCCTTGTCCTTTCAAATATGGAGCTTCTCCTGAAGCCTTGACCTGTCTAAGGCAACCCCTACTGCCACTGAGTATTCTCGTACCCAACCCAGCACGATGGCAATCCTCTACAGTCGATCCGTCAATACCCAACCGGGCCTTAGGCGTGTTCTCTTACTTGTTCTCTTGTACCCCTTACTGTGCTTGTGTGCCAGAATCACCGACGTCTTCACACTCGCCCCAGAACCCACCAACGGCGACTGTGGTAATTACATCGACGCCAACGGCGACGGCGCGCTCGCCGATATCTGGACTGACTCCGTCGCCTTGAACGCCAACGCGTTGAGGCTTATCAATGCCGCAATTTCGAACGATCCTGCCAGGGAGTCCGAAACACGGCAGGCGAGACGCTTGGTGGCCACATTCTTCGGGACGCAGCTAGATTATGGCGAGATATTGGGTACGTTAGGGTTCCCCATCTCCCCAATGTCTCTGGGACAGGGCCAAAACGAAAATCTCGCTATGAAGCTAGATTTTCTTCAAAGAACTGAAATATGCTGACTCTTCAACGAAGAGTGGTACAACGAAGTCGAGACTATGCTCGGAGGAAACGCCGGTGATATTAGGTACTTTCTGTTCTGTAATGGCGACTACGAGGTCAAGAAGAAGAGCTCCGACCAAGCACAAGATGCACAGGGCAACCCCCAGACAGACAAAACCACCGGCAACAAGATCACAATTGCCCAAGGATATCCAGATATAGACTTCCGGTCCTTTGCTCCTTACTGGATCCAGAGCGCAGGAATCTACGTCGTGGACAAAAAGAGCCATAACCCAACAACTTACTGCAGCTCACCGGACTCCCTCGGGCTGACACAGCACGGGGACAATAAGCGAGTAGTTCTCCTCTGTCCGAACAGCTTCACAACCGGTCCAGGCAAGGCACAACACGTTCGGCTGGGCGCGCAGGCGACGGACATTAACCAGGACATCCAGGATTTTAGCTGCGTCGCTATGACTTTCTACCATGAGTGAGCCGAAAACGGAACTGTTCAGAACATCCTCGGTTTCTAAGCTGACTCTTTTCCTCACGCAGACTGTTCCATGCCATTCATGATATTGGGATGGCCAAGGACACTACTGGCTGCAAGTATTTCCACCCAACTTGGCGCGGGCGGCTCAGCTGACAATTTATTTCAGACGGTGCCCGACAAATCGTCGACAATGCCAGGGCGACTTTAGGCAGAGAGCTTAATGGCAATGCCAATGCGAACAGCCAGACCCTCCAAGCACCCGAGAATTACACTTGGTTCGCGCTGGCAGCTTGGTATTTCTACCAACAAAGCGTATTCTTTGATGCTGGCCAGTCTCAGCACGTGGAGCCGAACTCATAAGATGAGGCCTTAGCGATTCGAAAGCAGAAGGAGGATGGAGAGAGCCTTTCCCAACTTCTCATGATCCATGTCAAACTTCTTATATCGGAACCATTCAGGGCCACCATAACACACCGCCACATGCCACCCAACACGGTGGTATGCCGGGGTGGGGGCCGGAGAGAAGTATCAGGGCAGCAATTTCGGCCCGAGAGCTGCACCCCCATAAGATACACGCCTACAGGATACCCGCCCATGAAGCAGATATACCCATAAAGATGCACGCCCAGAAAATGTACCCCTTTGAAGTATATAGGCACACTCATGGGACGTCTGTCAGAGAGACTCCCATGGTCAACTCATGAATACACTAGCAAGTGTATGCTGCTGCATTTCCGTGCCTTCCTCAACAGACCTGAATAGAGTCTAAGACCCCTTAGACCTAGTTCACCCCTAGGCTCAACCAACCTACACTAGGTATATTGACACGTTCTTATATAGCCATGAGCTTTTGTCCCGCGACTCGGCGCGTCTCCTTGTGCTTTTAGAACATCTCGTACCCAAAATTGAGTCCACAGCGGTCTAGAATCGGGCCCTGCACTAATTCAAGACCGGATCTAGCGGGGTCTTCTCGTCCTGAATTGATGCTGTTTCCCGTAGTAATTGGCTTTTGCATAAAATCTGAGCTCAGAGAAGAATACATAGTATTGGAAAGAGAGAATAGCAGCCGTCGTGATGACTGAGCATTGCACCAGGAAATAGAAATCTGCAAAGGCTAAAGGACAAGGAGAGACAGCAAGATGTGGGCGGCACTGTGGTTTCCATTTTGGCTTCCTGGGAGTCGTTTGTGGTCCTCCTGGATGGCCGTCTCAGGCCCCCTTCGGTTATAGTTGAAAGTTATTCCCATTCTGTGGGGCACAGCGACTGGGTTGCGTCTGGGTGACTGGTTCACCGGGTCACGATCTGGAGTGAATGACATGGTACCAATGCAACTGTACGATATGAACAATAAGAATAGCACTCCTGGGAGATAGCAACATCTGGCCGACCCCAGCTTGTTGGAAGGAGCAGCGGCGATGTCACGGCTTCATTGTCTTCTAAGAGGCCCTGTAAGCTCTCTGGCCCGACGCGACTTTCGCGTCGCCCAATGACACCTTGCTCTAGCTAGCGGCAGATCTCCCGGCGCAAGAACCACAAAAAAAGGGCAGAATTTCTGACACTATGCCGAGATTTCACGCTGCACGACACCGTGATGGCCGCCCAACAATAATTGTACATTTTTGGCAATGGCCCCCGTGAAACGCAAGTCAATTGCAGTCGAGTCCTCTGGGGCCAAAGCCTTAGCAAAGCGCCAGCGGACTGATGCAACGCCCGCTGATTTGGACAACCTTGCGGAGAAAAGCGCAGGAAAAGGCTCGAAAGCGGGCGCAGGCTCTTCGAAGTCTAGCAATCCTGTCCCGATATCATTGTGGGCTAACGAGCAGCCAGCCTTTCCTCGCGGTGGAGCCAGTCTGTTAACGCCGATCGAACGAAAGCAGATCGAAGCACAGGCAACTCGAGATGCACTGAAAGAGCACGCCAGCTCTAGCGACTTGTTCTCCACTTCTGGCAAGGTCCGTGATGAGTCTCACAAGGAGGGTATCACTCAAAGCAGCCCAGATGGGTCCAAGCACAGGCGTAAGAAGACGTCAAAAAGGCATGGGCCATCCGACAGCGGTAAGCAAGAGAGTGCCGCGGTGCGAATTGAGGGTTTGTCTTACAGAGTAAGCCGGTGCCACTTCCCTATGATGCCTGTGTCTGACATTTCAAAAGAGGATATCTGCGGGATCCCTTATCCTTGGCCAGATCACGAGCATCAACTCCCGCGACGTCGCTGTTGCTCTTCCAAACAACCTGACAGGTTACGTTCCTTTGACGGCGATCTCCAGCCAACTCACTGCTAAGATCGAGAGTTTACTGAATGAGGAGAACAATGCGGCAGATGACGGGGATTCCTCAGACCTAGAGGACGAAACAGATCTAAGTCATTACTTCAGCGTCGGGCAGTATGTCAGAGCCTCGGTCACGTCGACCGAAGAAGACTCATCTAGAGGTACAACTCGAGTCAAAAAGCACATTGAACTGTCCTTAGATCCCAAATTATCTAATGCCGGTCTCAGCCGTTCAAATATTGCTGTTGGCTGCACGGTTCAAGTCTCAGTAACCAGCGTCGAGGATCACGGTCTTATAGTGGATCTAGGTTTCAATGATGGTCAGACAATAGGATTTATATCAACACAAGAGCTTGGTTCCACGGTTACAATTTCTAGCGTCAAAACTGGAGCAGTCATGTTGTGCCTTGTCACAGGCCTGACATCCAACGGCCGAACGATCAAACTGTCTGCGAGCGAAGAAAAGCTTGGCTCTACCGCAAAACCGCATATTCTGGATACCGGCCCAACGATTGACTCTTTTCTCCCGGGGACGGCTGTCGAGGTTCTGTTGTCAGACGTGACAGATTCCGGCCTGGCGGGCAAGATCATGGGCATGCTAGATGCGACCGCCGATCTTGTTCATTCGGGGGCTGCAGTGTCTGCTGATGGCCTAGAGGCAAAATACAAGCTGGGGGCGAAAGTCAAAGGAAGAATTATCTGCAATTTCCCTACCTCTGAAACTAAGAAAGTCGGTTTCTCAGTACTGGGGAATGTTCTTGGCCTCCAGTCCTCCCCAAATTCTGCAGGTGCTGACCAAAAGATTTCAATCTCTTCTGTAATACAGGATGCAAAGGTGGTCAGGGTTGAGCCAGGCCTCGGCGTTTATCTTGAGCTTGGCGCTGGCTTACCGAAGGGCTTTGTCCACATGTCCAGACTATCAGATGTGAAGGTTGACTCGGTCTCTCAAACCACGGGTCCATTCAAGCTTGGCTCGCGGCACACTGGACGCATACTTGACTTTAACCCTGTGGATAACCTACTTATCATGTCCCTGCAAGAAAAAGTGGTGAATCAGCCGTTTCTGCGAGTGGAAGATGTCAAGATCGGCGACGTTGTCAAAGGCAAGATTGAAAGGATTTTGGTTGGTGGGACAGGCGTGACAGGACTCATCGTTGAGATCTCCGAAGGAGTCACGGGTCTCGTTCCCGAGCTGCATTTCTCGGACATCATCTTGGAACATCCTGAAAAGAAGTTCCGCGAAGGCCAGGCTGTGAAGGCGAGGGTGATGTCGATAGACATTGGCAAGAGGCAGATCAGAATGACCTTGAAGAAGACTCTAGTCAATAGCGACCAACCCATCTGGAGCGACTTTTCTCAGATCGCGATTGGAGACACCTGTCCCGGAACATTGGTGAAAGTGGATGCTCGTGGTGCTGTTGTCCAGTTCTATGGATCTGTCAGGGGCTTCTTGCCTGTATCGGAGATGAGCGAAGCCTTCATTCAGGATGCGCGAGAACACTTCCGAAGGGGTCAAGTCGTCACTGTTAATGCTATCAGCGTTGACGCCGAAGCTGAAAGGTTGACCATCTCATGTAGAGATCCTTCAGCCTCTAACCTAGCGTTTGAATCTGAAATTGCAGCGCTAGTTCCAGGAGGACTTACCAGCGGAACTGTATTTGAGAAATCGCAGGATGATTTACTCCTCCGACTCGACAAATCGAATGTCGTTGCCCGTTTGCACGTGGATCACGTCAGCGACGGCTCCTTACGCAAGCGAAGATCAGCTCTAGAGAAGATCAGGGTTGGCCAAGTTTTGCAAGATGTTCTCATTCTGGAAGTGCAAACCAAACGAAAAATGGTCACACTTTGCAATAGATCCAGTCTGATCAAAGCCTCGCGAGACGGAAGTCTTCTCAAGAAATTTGATGACCTCAGGCAAGGCAAAACCGTCACGGGTTTCATCTCGAACATCACCCCCAATGGCGCTTTCGTCAACTTTGCAGCAGGGCTATGCGGATTAATACCGAAGGGACATGTCCCAGTGGAAACGGAGGATGAGCCAGATTTTGGACTGATGCGCTTGCAACCTGTCACAGCACGAGTCATGTCAATTGACTACCATGGAGCAGTCCCCCGATTCTGGCTGACTATGAGAGAAGGCGTTTCCAATGCTAATGAAGGGTTGAAGGGAAGTAACGCCGTATCGTCCGTCCAAAATGAAGTTGTCGACGCTGTTGATGGCGTCAGCAAGGCACTTGAAGACTTCTCCATTGGCAAGGTTACCAAAGCTCGTGTGGTCTCCGTGAAAGAGACTCAAATCAATGTCGAGCTGGCTAAAGGCCTACAAGGCCGCATTGATGTCTCTGAAATCTTCGATTCCTGGGAGGATATCAAGGATCGAAAACGGCCTCTTCGCATGTTCAGCGCCAACCAAATTTTGTCTGTCAGGATACTTGGTGCTCACGACACCCGTAACCATAAGTTCTTACCGATCACACATCGAGCAGGGAAGACTCTCGTGTACGAGCTCACTGCGAAACCGAGTCTCCTTCGAGACCCCAACCTTGAGATTCTGACTCTGGATAAAATGAAGCCCCAATCGTCGTGGCTTGCCTTTGTGAACAATATCGCGGCCGACTATTTGTGGGTCAACGTCTCTCCCACTGTGAGAGGGCGCATTCGCGCCATTGATGTCTCAGACGACCTGTCATTAGCGACCAATCTCGAAGAGAATTTCCCTTTGGGGTCTGCCCTTCGCGTGCGTGTCGCGGGAGTTGATATGGAAAAGAATAGACTCGATTTATCGGCTAGGAGCAGTGGCTCAGCGGCTCAGCTTACGATGAAGGACATCTCCCCAGGCATGATATTGCCGGGCCGAGTCACGAAGACGACCGACCGACAAATATTGGTCCAATTGAGTGATGTTATAATTGGAGCAGTAGACCTGATCGACATGGCAGATGACTATACGGAGGCAAATCCAGCAAAATACGAAAAGCACGACGTCGTTCGAGTATTTGTGGTCCACATCGATGCTCCAAACAAGAAAATTAATTTGTCCATGAGACCATCCAAAGTTTTGAGCTCCTCACTCACCGTCAGGGATCCTGAGATCACGTCTGTGCAGCAACTGAATGTCAATGATATTCTTCGAGGGTTCATAAGAAATGTCGACGACAAAGGTATCTTCGTTACGCTAGGTCACAACGTCACAGCCTACGTGCGTGTCACCAATCTCTCAGACTCGTATCTGAAAGACTGGAAAGACCACTTCCAACGAGATCAGCTCGTGGAAGGAAAGGTCATCTCTGTGGATAAAGCAACTGGCCATGTGCAAATGAGTCTAAAGGCTTCAATGCTGAAGGCTGACTACGTCGCACCACTCACATTGACAGATCTCAAAGTCGGAGACGTTGTGACTGGCAAAGTGGCTCAAGTGAAAGATTTTGGTGTATTCATCGTTGTCGACAACTCTACGAATATTCGAGGATTATGCCATCGGAGTGAGATTGCGGACAAGAGAATCGAAGACGCCACTAAGCTTTTCACGGAAGGAGACGCGGTCAAAGCGAAAGTGCTGAATATCGATGTTGCCGAACGCAAAATCAATTTTGGCCTCAAGGCTTCCTACTTTACCGAGAATGGGGATGATGATGAGCAAGATCACGAAGACGGCGAAAGTGACAGCGACTTTGAGGACTTTGAAGGAGGGGTCGGTCTAGATAGCGACTCGGAAAGCGATGACAATGCCAGCGACACCAATGACTACGGAAGTTCCAATGATGAGGACGAAATGTTGGCTGACGACGTGCCTTCTGGTGTTCTGCTAGAGAGAGAAGCTTCAGCCTCAGAAAGATCTGACGAAAATGATGGTGTTGGTAGGGATCAGAGAAGTGACGCGGGAACTCGAGCCTTGAGCGTTGGCGGTTTCAATTGGGCTGGGACGGTTGCCAATGGAGCCTCCAAGCATCCATCGACCACATCTGACACCGAAGATGACAAGAAGGTTTCTAGGCCCAAGAAGAGAAGGCGAGCAGAGATCCAGATCGACAGGACTGGGGATATCGACCGGCATGGACCTCAATCGGTCGACGACTTTGAGCGTCATCTACTGGGTGAACCGGACGATTCGGCCTTGTGGATCCGATATATGCGGTTCCATTCTGACCTCGGTGAATTTGACCAGGCTCGTCAGATTGGCGAAAGAGCAATCAAGACCATTGGCTTGGGCCAGGATGCGGAGAAGATGAACATCTGGGAGGTCTTGCTGAGTCTGGAAACGGTGCACGGTACCGACGAAAGCGTGGAAGACACGTTGAAGCGCGCCAGCGAATGGAATGATCCCCAGGAAGCCCACAGCCGTCTCACGAGCATATACATCCGGTCGGGCAAACTAGATAAGGCTGAAGAGCTCTTCCAGACCATGCTAAAGAAATTCGGGCAAGACCGGAAGGTCTGGATCAATTATGCTACATTTCTCTTCGACAAAGCAGCCGACGCGGAGAAGGCTCGGCAACTCCTACCACGTGCGCTGCGAACGTTACCACAGTTAACGCATGTCGAGATCACGTCGAAGTTCGCACAGCTCGAGTTCTATTCGACGTCCGGCGTCCCGGAAAGAGGAAGAACCATTTTCGAAGGACTGTTGGACTCTTTTCCCAGAAAGATGGACCTGTGGAATGTCTACCTGGACATGGAGATATCGCTTGTGAAGAATAAGTTGGAAGACACCGAGCGCGTTCGGCAACTATTTACGCGGATATTCGATGGGAGGATCAAGAACAAGCAAGCTCAGGTTTTCTTCAAAAAATGGCTAACGTTTGAAGAGAAACACGGAGACGAACGGGGCGTGGATAGTGTTAAGGCGAAAGCTGCCGATTTCGTAAGGAGAAGGCAAGGTGAAACAAGAGAGTTGATATGAATGATACTGCAGTCAATTGGTGGAAACGCAAATCCGAGGGGTACCATAACTTTATTGTGTTGAATAATGAGAACGTCACTGGGCCTTGCAAGGCCGCCCCACGAAGCCTAGAATGCCCAAGGTCTCTGTGAAGGCTTACCATAACTGGAATAACGGCGTTGCGGGAAGAGACAAGCCTGTTGCATCCTGTGCATGCGCCCCCCATCTCATCGTACATAAACCGCCCGACTGGGGCCAAACCTTGGAACGAGGGTAAAAACCGAAAAATGGGGTCATCAATTCCCGGTTTTTTCTTCTCGGGCTCGGGCTGCAATGTAGCGATAGTCCCCGGTTTCTTTGCATCAGCACCAAGAATGAAGGCGGTCACGCGGACGAGGAAGTGACCAAGATTTGGGCCTTTTCACAAGGGGAGGCGAAAAGGATACGAAGGTATCCTGCAGACGACCAGAAAAAGGATCGAGTAGGGGGCCTTGCTCGGGCTGAAGCGTGTGGGATCTTTTAGGCACCAAAGCATGGGACGGAGTCTGCCGCATGACATGGTCCGCACGGTACTCGCTAGCCTTATCTCTCCACCAGCATAGACGCCAATCACACCCTCTACAACTTCGCGTCAGCGCTCCCAAGGTATTCGTTTCTTCTGCTTGCCCAACGATGTATTCCGCACTTCCGAACTCTCCTTCCCAACTTCAGCCCTTCAAACATCGTCAATTCGCGACACTCGATATTTCGCCCTGGAGCTCCAGAAGTCGATCAGTCGACGCAGAAATACCGCAAGTTACGCCACGATGGGCACGTGTGCTGTCGTCAAATTCGTCCCATTAATCTGTGTTTGAGCCTCGCCGTCCGTCCCTCTTGTCCCACCCCGCGCTCTCACCATTCCCCCAATCAACAATGATGGTCCCAAGGTCCTTCCTTCACACCTCAGTACCACCTGGGCGCCCCCGATATTTGGATGAGAAAAAGGCCAGCTCGCCTCGACCAAAAGAGCATGTTTCATCACATTACATGCCGCCGCCGCCGCGCAGCACCCCCGAGCCTATGCAGAAATCACAGGCAGTGCCAGTAAAAATACCGGAGCGGAAAAAGGTGCAGGCTGTGCTTCGTCCAAACCGTGCCCAACAAGATGTTCGAAGCGTTCCAATTATATCGCTTCCTGCTGAGGAACCGATGCAAATACAAAGAGCAGGAAGTGGATCTCAGCGCATTGACTCGTTATTGGCAGCCACTACAATACCACTCAGAAAGAAGCCAAGGCCACGACCATCGCAAAGACTGCCACACTGCAATCACGTCGCAGATTTCAGCAAGCTGCTCCTTGAAGACGTCATGAGCACTGATGATGGGAGCCTGACCGGTAGTCTGAGTAACCCGCAATTTGATGGACTTTTCGGCGAATTCAATGAGCTGAATGTACAGTCCAGGGGTGTTATTGAGGGTGTCCCCGGTTCCTTGATCTCCTTGCGATCCCTTTCAAGCGAATCTATGCCCTCCCTGGACAATGACTCGGCCGCAGCTTCATTCAACGACATTACAAGTCCTCTCAATCCTTCTAGTCGATCGACATCGGAGAGAAGATTGCGACATCTCTCGTCTTCAGAGGATTGTGCCGAAGATCACCCACTACTACACTTCGACGATCTTGATCTAGACGAGCCACCACTGCCAGAGATTGTACCAGCAACCTCCAGTCCAGAGCTTGCCACGCGGCCGTCAACTTTCAAAAGTCGAACCTCAACGTTCCGCTCGAACCTCACAGCGTCCCTCCGTGTCATCAAGTCAGCGGCTCAGACAATGTCCTCGATAGCAGCACATCCTATCATTCCACCCGACGACTTTCTGACCCGGTCTGTGTTTTCCTTCGCGCCGGAGCTTACCGACGATAAACGCCCTCCGCCGTCCGATGATGACCCATCGCCTGCTCTCCGAAGATATCTCAATCCCCCTCCTACGTCCTCGGATTCTCCATCCGAACTCCATTTCTGGCACGACTATCCGTCCAGCACCCGCCTGCCGGTTACAAAGAGGAAAGATGACAAGGCCTCGAACAAGCCGGTTCCCTCGGTTCCAGCAGCAATCCCACTCCAGACTTGCATTCCGTCTGCAGTGCGCTCTCCGACCGCATCTTCTCCGCCGATATGGCTCTCCGCTGATGGCACTCCTACAAACCGCAGCACCGCAGACGGCTTATCGGCTGGGTCCACCATAGCTCGGCAGCGTGAGCCACGTGAGAATTCGGATTGGTTGAGAATACTGGTTTTGGAGATGAACATGCGGCGCAGCGGCAAGTTCAGTGAAGAGGCAGAAAGCCATGCACGAGTGGCGTTGCCACCTCGGAAAGTGGATGACAAGTGCGCATCCACTGGGAGGAATAGATGGATTGATTATCGTGGACCATCTGGAGAGTAGATGGACATCCGATGCAATTTTGCCCCCTTATAAGACTGTACAAACAACTGTATCTCCGCTACGAGACCACGACGGCGTCAATGGCGCACAACGAATCTGTAAGAGTTAAGACATTGTCTTTTCACGGACTAAACGATAATCAACTTTGATTTCCAAAAACAGATCGGTGAGGCGAGCAACAAAACAAAGAGCGGCCACCAAAGTGCTTTGATTACTTCCGCGTGACGCGTCTGAGTAAAGAGAAGGATGTGTCTGGCAATGACCAGTTTGACAACTTTCCAAAGACAGCTTAAATCGCACGGAGAGGCGGCTGTGAGGATAGCGAGACCTGGTGTCAGTAACCTGCATATGCAAAGCTCAAGCGCCCGACATGAACCATCGGCCCAAGACTGAGTGCGTGGCCGATTCCAACACGGAAGATATCACCTTATAGGCGATAGGTGAAATTAATAATGGAACACTCATGAGATTTTGAGCGGCGGGCTCAACTGTGAAACACCGTCACAAAATTTGACCAACTTACTCTCCTCACATTCATGACTTCGAGCTGCCGAGATCTCCAAAGACACTGCAACTCCATCACAGCGCCAGGACTCTACACGCTGGTCAGGATGGACGGCTCATCTGCCACTAGCGGCCCCCAAAACTACAGTGCGGCAGTACCCCCCCGTCCTTCCAAACGATCGGATCGTGACAAAGGAAAAGAGATCAGGCTCGCTCAACTCTTCAAAGAAGGTGCTGTCCAACCCAACGACATATTCCATTTCAGCAAGCGTATCAAGACCTACACCAATGGTGGCTCTTCTGACGTCACGGTGGACGCGCAGGTGGTCGTACGAGCTCAGGAGAAATCATCAATCAAAGGCAATCTCGCACCAATAGAATTCGACATTATTGAAAATGGCCAGCGGAATCTACTGGGTGCGTTTACTGGACCGAAGGCCATTGCAGAGGCCCTCGTAAGGAAGACCGGCGGACTTCGAAGCAATGCTCCAATCGATGGCTTCAGGGCTGTATGGGAGGAATTCGAGGTGTTCAGAAACGAGCAAAGTCTAGGTACAGCTGGGGATGTTCGCAACAATTATTACGTCAGCACAGGGGCCTCCAACCAGCCAGATCGGTCTGACTCTCACACAACTCCCCCAGTACCACGGCGGCCAGCCCAAGCCACACCATCCCTTCCGGCCCGCAGCAAAGCCACCCACCAAAGTGCTGAAAACCAGGTGGAAATGAAAGAGTTACTGAACGCTTTGCCCGCTGAGCATCAACCAGAACGGAAATGGGAGACAGATACGATGAGGTGTGCCAGCGAGTACATCAACTTCCTCAAGCACAGGCTTTCCAATGCCTACGATATGATTACGATAATGGGTGTCAAGGACGAGTCTCTGACGGCTATGGTACACAAGATGGACAATGGAGCTGATGTTGCGGAGGCCATGCGGGACGGGCTTGAGTGGGATGATGTGGGTCCGCTTGGCGAGTTTGGGCTACCGGAAGACGAGTCTGAATAAAGAACGAGAGCATGAGTGTATTCCTAATACCATTAATTCCAAATAGTGGCGGTGAGAAGCAAAAGTGAGAATTCCAGAATTCCGAAATTCCTCCCAAAAAAATCTCTTCAATTGACTCAGATCTCCGAGCACCGTACACCGGTTCGGGTAGTTGCGCCACAATAATTTTTCCTTTTTTTCCTTTTTCCCTTCCCCTTTTTTTGACTGGAGGTTGAAACCACGAATTTTCGCCATCGGAACGTCATTTTCTTGGTTACATCAGGATCATCGATGGCGGCAGTCGTGCGACAGGTACAACCACCACGATGGAAACAAAGCATGGGCCAAAAATGAATTCCCGCAGCAACCCCCTTAGAATGGTGTGAGTGTACTGCATTGGGGACGTAACCGAAGACGAAACTTGCAAACTACACGCAAGAGCGTCTTGGATCAGGTTTGGTCCTGCGAATTGAGATGAGGTGTGCAGAGATTTGACAGGAGGATTCAGGAGGTAGCCGGGAGGGCTCGGAACTTGTCGATCGTTGAGTAACAGGTTAACGCTGTTAAAGCATATGTCGCCTAATTGGCGCTTTGCTGATGAATTTTACAGATCCACTTGACAGGTAATCTATGGTGGAATCATCCTGCAGACTGTGGTGTTGACCCGACTGTAGTCCCTTTCCTTGCGGCGAAGCTAGTTGCTAAGCTAAATAAAGTAAGAGAGGGCTGCTGGGCTAATAGCCATTCGGGAGGGTGGTTATAGGTAAGGTGAATCAGGAACAACGCCAAATTTTGAATTGGATGGAAGGGGAATGATTCGTGAACGATTTCATGTGGCGACTCATTGTTCAAGTATCCCCCCTTTCTCCACAGGCTGTCGAGATCGGAGCGGTCGCCTGCTCGAATTCATTTTATCTCAACAGTATACCCTGAGACTCCATCAAAGCTTTTCGTAGAACTGTGCATCGATTTGGTAAGGTTCTGTCGCTTCTTCAATGGTAGCCACACAGGCCGCGCTCATCATTTCACAATATCTTAGACGTCTGAACTGTCCAGCTCCGTCCATTCGCATCGTGCAGGCTTTGGGGAAGACAAATGAAGTGGTTCGACCCCCTTTGCAGCTCTCTGTAACCTTCGTGCCATTTCGATTCTACTTGTCTCGTCTTCCACATGTAGCATGTCCAGTATCGCTTGCTCATAGACCTGAATATACACCGGTAAATAATCGCCCTCAATGTACTTGCCAACACATTCCAGTGCGTTGAAGAAAGCCTCAGCAGCCTCTTTTGCACTGCCTCGCCGGTCGGCGACCATGCCTTTCCAATACCAGCACTTAGCATTCAGCGGCCGGTAATCAAGGGCATCCACAAAACCAAGCGCTCGATCAATGAGTCGCTCTGCACGCTCAATGTGTCCGCACTGAACAGCGAAATGAGTTCGATTGATCAGCATGAGGATATTGGCCTCGAGACCAGCATCGGGCAAGTTGCGGTACAGTGTACCGACACCGGAGCCTTGAAGCTTTTGTCGACTCATTCTGGCACCTCTCTTCCGCTCATGCTTGTCTAGCGCCTTTGCAATCTTGTTCTGCTTCTGCAATGCTTCTGGAGTGTTTGCTTGAGAGTCAGGAAGCGAGTACCAGTCGAGCAGTGGGGCTATGATTTTCTGTAGTACAGTGTCGGCTTCATTGCGTGATTTGGGTCGGCGCGGCGTCTGGCTTGAGTTGTCGGGCTGGGCGGAAGGAGGCCATGAGGGCTCGTAGAGATGCGTGCGGTTGCTGGATATGGAATCGCCATAGACACTGTTAAGATACGTCTCTCGGAGATAGGCTTCAATTTCCAGCCTGAGCCTTTTGCGCATCCGAGCGCTCTGCGGTTGTCGCTCGCGGACCTCCGGATTTTCTGAAGCGTATGTTGGATCTTCTGGTGCCGAATCTATGTCTGGATTTATATTGGCATATGTTTGTTGCTGAGAAGTCTCGATGCTGTTCTCTCCGGGTTCCCGCATGTCCTTGTCGCTCAAATGCATGGCTTTGGCGACCAGTCGTGTGCCTCCTAGCTCCGATGATGTCTGAGCCGCATTTGCATCGTCATCTCCGCTGTCTCGACTAGTAGGCTGGCCGAGATTCAGAGGAAGTAAAGATTTACCGCCGGTGAAGAAACTCCTACGGGGTTCACCTGCTGGTCGGAGGGCCTTGCTTACTGGAGATAATCTTCGCAAGCGGCCGTCGCCTTCGCTAGTAATGTGCTGCCTATCCATCAAATTCAAATGTTGTTATGATGATTGTACATACCACACTACTTTTCAGTGAAGCGGCTTTGCTGTGGGCAAAGTTGCATGATCATTAGCGGCCTTCAACGGCATCACTTAGATCAAGGCGCTCATTTCCTTTGTTCGTCTTTCCGCATGCGGAAGGAGATGGACATGCGAAGCATTTGGGGAAATAAAGGTGAATCACTGGAGCATGGAACATAATGAGAATGTTACAAACATTTTGAAATAAGCGTGTGAATGGAACGAGTCAGCTATGGGACAAGAAAGCTCTAATAGCCAGACGGGAAAGGCGGAGAAAAGTAAAACAGTGGTGAGCGCTGTCATTGTTAGGAAATCCCCTCCTGAGAAGTATCAAGAGAGAGATGATCAGGAAATGATTGTAGCACAGCCCTGAACTACATCGTTTGGGCCTGGCACCGGCATATTTCTAAGGATCCTTGAGCAGCGAAGTCAGTGTGGTAGTCGCTTTTTCGAATCTGAACTCTTCTAGCGGGACTTGGATGTGAGGGTCAAGTTTCAACACAGCCTGGTGATTTGAAGCTCGTTCAGCATGCCGCTGGTCGTCGCCTGCGTCCATAGTCCGGCTGGAGAGCCGATCCTTCGCGTCCTGATGTAGAACGCAGTTTTCCGTGTAATCTTGGAAATGTTTCACGTGCTCATGGTAGCCCGGTGTGAATACAGCGAGGCTGAAATCCCAGTAAGCTTGACGCAAGCTTTTGATCTCGAGAAAAACGCGCCCCCGGAGATAGTGTGCAACCCCAGCCAGATCCTTATACTTGAAGTCGTTTCCACACTGACGCAACGCATCGTTAGCACTAGCACATGCCTCTTCGGTTCTCCCAGCATCTAGCATGATGGCAGACACTAAGAGGTTGCATTTTATTCTTTCGCTCTGCTTGGTATTGCCGCTGAGGACCTTTCCGATAATATTGAGCGCCTTCTGAGGGTTCGCCATATTTGCCTCCCACGCAGCCTCGGCCGCACCAAGGAGAGCTGCATTGCTTGGTTCTGACAGCCAGATGTCCCTAAGCCAGTGGCTAGCCGAGGTTGATTCGGCTATAAGCTCGAAGGTATGCTTGGTGATTTCCATTTTATCTGCCACTTTTTCGAATGCCTCATCGCCATGGGACTTGAGGGCATTTATTTCCATCTCTAGAAGATTGATGGTCTCCTGTGCTTGAGTAACCTTGAGCCGCAACTGATCCCGGTCATTGATCAGGGCTTGGAAGGTATCGCAGAGTTCCTGCTTCAGAGAAGCCATGGCTCAACGGCGTAAGGGGAAGCTTTTCGAGCGAGATTCGGCGATTTAGTGGTCTGCAGTCGGAATCTGCATATTCGTAGTCGTCTGGCATTAAATGCAGCCCATTGACATTCGAACAAAGCGAACTTGCGTTACTTGGCTTTATTCCGCATCCGGCAAGAAGATGCGCAAAGGTCTCGCTTACAGAGCCGCATGTGGGAAGGGTATTGTCGGTACAGTCTTGTAGCAAGTGTCTCGGACCTCTACTCAAGCCTCTATTGTCAACACCTACGACACTGAAGATGACTTACCTTCCACTAGCTTCAGTGACAGACTTACGTCCTAGGTGCTGCTTCTCACAGCTGCAACAGCTTGCTCTTATCGGAAGACGCGTCTGCAGCTGGAAGCTGACACACTCCGAAGCTCACTGCATGAACGATCAATGGAGGTTGTAACCGGACCGGTGGGGAAGCGTGTGGTGAACTGTGGTGTCTTTCGTCCGCCGCGTTGATTCCTGATTATTGCATGCCCCAGGAGTGATTAGATCATCAGCTAGTCCGATCAGGACATAGCGTATGCCGCTTGGTTCTCATCTCGAGAATGTTTGTCATGCTCGCTTCCACAGCGAGAAGGGGTTTTCTCCGATTCAGGCATTTTTCAGGGCTTTCGCTGCGTGGAATGTCTCTCTTTGATTGGGCGGCTGGCCTTCTCCAAATTATGCCTTGTAGTGGACCTGGCCATTCAACAATCACCTACGTCAGGAGACCAACTATCAATGCAATGACACTTTCAAAAGTGCGCCTTTCACATGGGCAGGAGACGATGAGAAAAGGCACGGCCTATAATCATTACCAGAAAGACCCCACTTGCCCCATCCATCCCTGGAGTGTGATCTGTGATCCATGACACTGTGTCCTGTACCTGGACGAATGTGGGGTAACTACTGTAGGAAAACCCATGCGCAAACCACTCCTCTTCGCGTCTTTCCTCACGTTATTGGATGCTGACCTATCCATGACCGAAGCCTTACCTCAGCCTTTCGCTCTGATGACGAGAGGTTTTTGCTGCGATCGGAAATACCTAAGCAACTGGAATCATTGAGGTTGATACTCCATGTCCCATGACATAACTTCTCTACATCTTTTGGTACCTTACCAGGATCTTGAGATAAGAACTAACTGTCCCTTTTCCCACATTGGCGCATGCTGTTACTACCGCTGGCTCCCCTCAAATAAAGCAAACACTCCTGATTGCCCAAGTGCTCGTCTATCAATCAAAATGACTATTCGTAGCCCTCATCATGTGGACATCGTCGACATCCGTCGCGACAAGCCTGACGAGTCTCTGTTGCAGCTAATGCTTAAAGGTCTCCAACCAGCCAAAGCGGAAGCAAGACAGCTGCCAACCTTGCTTCTCTATGATGGTATTTTCGAGTTGTTGCAGCATCCTCAGGAGCTTACCATGACACAGAACATGGTCTCAAGCTTTTTGAGCAGATCACATATCTGAAGGAATACTACCTCACCAATGCCGAGATTGAGGTTCTCGAGACTTGTGGCGGCAAAATTGCCGAACGCATTCCCAAAGGTTGTCGGCTAGTGGAGCTTGGAAGCGGGTATGTTCACACACCTTGGCGCCGCCGTAAGCCGGAGTTCTGAAGCCATGACAGGAACTTGAGGAAGATCAACATCTTGCTCAATGCTTGCGAGCGTGCCGGGAAGGCTGTCGAATACTTTGCATTGGACCTTTCGCTCTCAGAGCTGGAGCGCACGTTCTCCGAAATCCCTGTGAACGATTTCCGTCATGTCAAGTTCTCGGCCCTCCATGGCACCTATGACGATGGACTCGCCTGGCTCTCCAAGACGGTCAGCCCCACTACCCCTACCTGCGTTTTGACCCTTGGGTCCTCCGTCGGTAATTTTTCCCGAGAGGAAGCGGCCAGGTTCTTGCAAAGCTTCGCCAACGTTCTTGGCCCTGCCGATTTGCTTCTAGTCGGTCTCGACGCCTGCCAAGTGCCGGAAAGAGTCTACAAGGCCTACAACGACGATCAGGGCCTGACGCACAAGTTCTATCGCAATGGCCTTGACCATGCGAACAAACTTCTTGGCTATAAAGCTTTCAAGCAGGAAGACTGGGAGATCGTGGGACGATACAATGAGGTTGAAGACCGTCATGAAGCATTCTATCGAGCCCTTGTAGATGTCTCGGTATCAGAATCGAAATTCAAGAAAGGAGATATGCTCAAGTTGGAAGACGCGTATAAGTATTCTGCGAATCAGAGCGACAAACTATGGCATGCGGCCCGTTTGGTAAAGCAAACGGCTTTTGCAAACCAGTTGGATGACTACCGTAAGTGGCAGTTACTAGTTCGTGCTCGCGTATACTGACCTTATAAATGTGTAGATATACACTTGTTATCTCCTGCTAGAGTCATCTACCCCACCGATCCAGATCAGTACGCTGCACGGCCCGTTCCCACTGTTATAGATTGGCAGGACTTGTGGGTTGCCTGGGATACTGTGACAAGGGCCATGATTCCGAAAGACGAGCTCATGGACAAGCCAATCAAGTTGAGGAACAGCCTGATCTTCTATCTTGGGCACATTCCAACCTTTGCGGGCAAGTTGACACAGCATTATCTTCTAACCTGCAGAACTAATCGTTATCAGACATTCATATGACGAGAGCCACTGCAGGCAAGCCTACCAAGCCAGCATATTACATGTCCATCTTTGAGCGTGGCATTGACCCAGGTACTTTTGTACTGCGAATATCAACTACTGCCTGACTAACCTTCTTTTTTCGGCAGATGTTGACAACCCTGAGCTCTGTCATGCTCACTCGGAGGTGCCTGACACTTGGCCTGCCTTGGAGGAAATGCTGGAATACCAAGCACGAGTCCGGGAGAGAATTCGTCAACTCACCGACATTGCTGATTCTGATCGAAAGGTGGGAAGAGCGTTATGGCTGGCATTTGAGCATGAGGCGATGCATCTTGAGACATTCCTTTACATGCTCTTACAGTCGGAGAGAGTACTTCCGCCGCCAGGGCAGGCTGTTCCTGACTTCAAATCCTTGGCTGCAGAGGCGCGCAGGAACCGTGTGGCCAATAGGTGGCATAGGGTGCCTGCGAGTACCATAACTCTTGGTCTGGATGACCCAGAGAATGATCTTGGCCCTGATCGCTTCTTCGGCTGGGATAATGAGAGACCCTCCAGGAAAACTGCCGTTGCGGAGTTTGAGGCACAAGCAAGACCGATTTCGAACGGTGAGTATGCTCGATTTCTGGAGCAAAGTGGATTCGAGCTTCTTCCGGCATCATGGTCTATCGCAGTCAGAAACGGGACATCGAACGAAGTCAATGGAATCCTTTCCAAGGGCTCGGAAACTAGGTATGCAAATCACACCAGGAGCGAAGAACCTAGCGAAGATTTCGTCCATGGAAAATTCATTCGCACCGTTTATGGTCCCGTACCTTTGGCATACGCTCTCGACTGGCCTGTCATGGCGTCTTATGATGAGTTGGCCGTATTTGCCAAATGGTCCCATGGACGTATTCCCACTCTGGAAGAAGTTCGGAGTATCTACAGTTATGTCGATGCAACCAAAAAGGAAGCTGCCAAAGTATCCAGCTCGCTGATCTCTGCTGTGAACGGGTTTGTCAAACGAAGGGAATGAAAAGATCATGAACTAATCTTTCGCAGGCACCTGTCCAATAATGGCGTCGAAGAGACGCCTCCGCAAGGCGATTCTTGCAACGGCTTCCCACATGGGAAGCAAAACCTCAATCGAGAAGATCTCTTCATAGATCTGGAGGGTTGTAATGTTGGTTTTCAGCATTGGCATCCTACTAGTGTGACACACAAGGGCGACAACTTCTGCGGACAGGCCGACACTGGCGGTCTTTGGGGTATTGCCCAATTTCTGTTCGCGTGGGTTCGTTCTAGCTGACAATATCTACAGAGTGGACCAGCTCCCCGTTAGCTGATTTCCAGGGATTCAAGCCCATGGACCTGTACCCCGGATATACAAGCGACTTCTTTGATGGGAAACACAACATCATCCTAGGCGGATCCTGGGCCACTCACCCTCGTATTGCCGGACGCAAAACTTTCGTCAACTGGTATCAACGAAACTATCCCTATACCTGGGCGACCGCAAGGCTAGTCCGCAGCATCTGATCCAAAGCCACGTCCGAGGCGTGAACTACGAATAAGCCCACACAATGAGCTTCTAGCTAATCGTCTATCCTTCAGCTATGTCCCTCGTTACAGCTTCTAGTTTGAATGCAAAGCCATTTTCCAAGACATCCCCAGATTTTGCCCGTGTTGCGGGCTTTCGCCCGTCGTACGCTTACACCCGACGTGAGTCGCACGTGTGGAGTTTCGTGCCCTGCTTGCCCAGTTGTGGATACATGACCACACCGTCCTCTCTGCAGTGCAAGTCAGTCCTTCAATGATAACATCACACTCTCCGAAGAAGAAGAGAGCGCTCTAGGGTGTGTTCGCAAGAAATTGTGCCGCCCTACACCGTGAGATTAAGAGAACACTCTCAGTGATCTTGTAACCGGCCCATTCACGTCAATATTTATTTCTCATTTTTACGAGTAGTCCCCAATCAATTCTGCACACACTCTCTCTAATCACAACATTCTCTAGCGTACTCCATCGATACTAGTAGTACCTGAATCGCGCCGACCATGGAGTCAAAGACATTATTTCGTTGGGAGCAAAGTCCTGGTCTTGGTAAGCTGCTTCGCACTTTTGTCATCCTCACTGCGCGGTTGCTGATGGGACTTCCCGCATAGAACATTCATGTGGTCGTTGCAAGTGGGTTAAGTTCCAACTGCTTTACCTTCATTCAATCCCTGACAACGCACATATTAGGACGAAACAGCATGACCCCAAAGCTAGGCAATCATGCTTTGGAATCCATACCGAACCTTGTTCGCGCTACCATCAGATCATGTTCTTCTTGGGCATGTCGCATACCTGCTTTGCTTGCCGGCTTTCGAATGAGCAGCACGAGAAGCGTCACATCGGAGTACGCCATGTCGCTAGTCCACCCCTTGAAAAGTCGGCTCTGAAGCTAATAGTTGGGGCAGATTGCAGTGTTAGTCAGTGAATACCAAAGATGCGAAGATAGCGAAAGACTAGCAATGACACCGATCAGACAAAGTGGGGGGCAACGTCGATTTAACAACGGCGCCATAAAGCCCTTGGGTGCTAGTACTACGAACACCGAAGATACTGGAGAAGACGAAAGAAGAGATTGCCAGACACATCGCAGGAATATCAATTTCTCTACTATTCGCCAACCTTTGAGTATAACACAAAAGCGAGCACTAAAGAAGGAGATAAAGGCCGAGAAATCGATCAGCAAGGCTTCCAAGAACCAACAGAAGCACACAGTCTCGGTCCGCAGGGAAGATATTGAAGCCGTAGCGCGAGCCATCCATGGTGACGACTTTGGAGCCACAAGCAATGACGGCCATCCTTTGGGCACGGACAAGACTATCGAACAAGTAGTGAAAAGGAATCTCGGATTCGTATCAGCTATCCAGGAGCATAGATCTGCTCTTCTCGAGTCATTGGCAAAGGAGAGGGATATCACCTCGAAGAACAGACAATCGCAAAGGTCTGAAAATGACGAAGCAGAGCTGCTGGATATGAGGGAACGTATGGAAGATCTTGTGGTGGCAGTCTTAAGAAAGATAGGGGTCCATTCAGCATCGCCAACGCTTGCGTTCAATGCTCCTGCCACAAATGGTTTTGGTACTCTGGGGAGCGGCAAAAGGACCAAAGCCGCCATCGTGCAGAAGCTCTCGGCGGCTATTGCAGAAGACATTGAGAACCACGAGAATGAACAAAGGCAAACCTATCAAAGAGCTGCCGGCTTTTGGCGGTATGCAAATCACGAAATTCTCGTTCGATTGACAGAGCACGCGAAGAAAGTCAACTGGGCAACTGGTGAGAAAATAGTGAGGAAGGACAGTGGTTATGGACAAGACGGCGCTGGAGACAGGTGAGGGAATCTGGTGACAGACATGAGATAATGGAAAGGACGAGCGATGCAGGAGCGGCAAGGAGGGTGCGAAAGAACAAGAATGCAGTGATCGACCGAGAGGACACTGAAGGGGCAGGTTGGACCTCCTCGGGATGCATACACTCTCTTCATATATGGATATCGTTCTGCGGGCGGGACTGGAGAGTATTTCGAGCGCAGCGGGAAGCTCCCCGGCATACCACGGCGGCACGTTGTCAGCCTTACGAAGCCTCTTCCAGAGTCAAAGCTGCAGTTCACGAGTGATGATTTTGGGTATCCATTTCTCGGGCGTTTCCGGGCGTTTCATGGGCGATTTAGTCGTGCATTCAATCATCATTGCAAGCAAACCCCCCGACACACAGTGCTGTTCTTGAAGCACATGATAGATGTCGTGTCTGGATCGCTCTCGCAAGGCAAGGATTGGAACCAAATCTGGCTGCAGTAGCCTGAACGTGAGAAGGTTTTCCAAGAGCTCGACCACATAATCAGCGATGCCGCAGCCAAAGAGCCTGGGGCCATAGACGACGGCCACAAGTTTGTGACGCCCTCTGGGAGCAGACGAAGCTCGTAACCTAGCGGATGAATGTCTCGCTATACCGCAACGTTGAACACATCAACAACAAATTCATGTTACATCTCGGCTCAGCACTCAACGGTTTCAACATTCTGGATGATCGGTGGCGACTTCCAGCTCCCCCTATTCTCCATCTTCAACTTCATTTTTGTTGCCCAGGGCGTTACTAATCAGCTTCAGCCAATGTTTAGAGATCGCCGCGATATCTACGAGACCCGCAAGAAAAAGCCCAAGATGCACTCCTGGTGGGCATTCGTCACCGGCCTCATCGCCTCAGAGATCCCCTACCTTTGCATCTGTGCCGCCTTCTACTTCGCGTGTCGGTATTACACGACTGGCTTCCCTCGCCGACTCCAGCAAATCCAGCGTCACGTTCTTCATCATGCTCACGTACGAGCTTGTCTACACCGGGACCGGTCAATTCGTCACCGCGTACGTGCCCAACGCCATCTTTGCATCCCTCGCCAATCCACTCTTCATCGGCATCCTGGTCGCCTTCTGCGGCGTGTTGGCCTCTTATGCTCAGATCCAGCCCTTCTGGCGTTACTGGATCTACTACCTTATGGACCACCTGTTGACTTTCTCCCTGTTCGACACCGAGGTCCAGTGCACAGAGTAGGAGTTTGCAATCTTCGACCTACCCAGCGGCCGGACGCGTGCCATGTACCTCACAGACTATCTCGCTGGAATAGGTACGAGGACGAATCTCGTCAATCCGGGGGCTACGGCTGCGTGCAGGGTGTGCGAGTACAGAAGAGGGAGCGACTATTTGTACGCCCTCATCATCAAAGATTATTACTACGGCTGTAGAGATGCGGCGATTGTCGTCATATTTGAGCTCAGCTCTTATACCATGGTATACCTGCTTATGAAGCTAAGGACGAAGGTGTCGAAGAAGGCACAGTGATGCTGATTTTGGCTTCTCCCCCTTGTCCGTGTCGAACTGAAGGAGTTTGGGGGAAAACATGGGCGAATGTTTGTCGAGTTCCACTCAAAGAGTAGTGTCCTGCTACCTAATTTTACTGTACCTTTGGTTCTCCATGCGCAACTATGCAAGTTCGAAATATTCTCTATTCTCACTACTTGTGAGCGATCGGATGTCCGCTTTACTAATGTAGGACAGAATTTTGCACAGGCTCTCACTCGCAGATTGTTCTAGCTTAACGAAGCCGGCAGGGTCAGGGTGACATACGGTGGAAAAGTAAACGCTGAGGCAGTTGCACGGACGACCGTGTCTATCGCGTGAAAGGATCTTTTCATTCATCGTATAGCATCACCTTTACCACACCTCTCTGTCTAATAAGACCGTCCGAACAAACACCACTGCTTTGCCAGGTTCTTGCAGTTTGGATTGGTGCACTTGGTGCCTTCCTCCAGTTTGTCCTGCTCGAAAGGAATGCACAAACTCTTCGCACCCATACTAGGAGCCTTTGCATCTTGTGCCACACCCGACTCCTCCTCTGCCTTCCGCGCACTCAAGTCCTTGACTTCGTCTTCACACTCCTCCGTCAAACAATGCGGAATGAGGCATATATTCTTTCCGTTCAGTGCTGGAACAAAGTCATCCCACTTTGTGATTGTCTTGACATGGGACTTGAACTTTTCATTCGCCCGGTCGTACAGATCTTTCTGGATTTTCTCGAGGAGTTCTGGAACAGCGGTGTTAAGCTCTGAAATGGGGATCTGTGACTTGGCCTTGTCTTTGTCTGCAATGTCTCTTCGAGAGGTTGTGACATAATGGCCCTTTGACTCTCCCGGTCCGAACTCGAGCCGAAGGGGGACGCCCTTCATCTCCCAGTCGTTGAACTTGTATCCAGGACTGTAACCTTCTCGGTCGTCCCACTGAGCTCGCACTCCTGCAGCCTTCAGCACTTCGACGATGGCTTCTATCTCCTTGTACAGTGCCGTTCTATCATCCTCACCCATCTTTGCAGTCACGCCCACTGGAACGACGATTGTCTGTACTTCCACCACTCGTGGAGGCAAAACAAGACCTCGATTGTCACCGTGAATCATGACCATAACGCCAATGACACGAGTGGATAGACCCCACGAGTTCTGCCAAACAAATAGTGGGTCCTTCTTCTCGTCTCCCTTGGCCGAGGGGTCTTCGACAGTGATGCCAAACATTTTGCTGAAATTCTGTCCCAAGCAATGCGAAGTAGCCCCTTGAATACCGCGTCCTGTCTCAGGAATGTAGCCTTCGACTGTCGTGGTGTAGAAGCCTCCAGCAAACTTCTCTTTCTCCGTCTTCTTGCCCTTGATAACGGGGACTGCAAGTAGCTCCTCATAGACACCAGCATAATAGTCCAAAATCTCGAGAACTTCTTGGCCTGCGCCTTGCTCTGTCAGATGTGCAGTGTGGCCCTCTTGCCAGTGGAATTCGCGTGTTCGAAGGAATGGCTGAGGGTTTTTGAACTCCCATCGCACAACTGAATTCCACTGGTTTAGTCGTAAGGGCAAGTCTCGATGGCTGCGAATCCACTTGGCATAGTATGGATACATGACTGTTTCGGATGTTGGACGAATGGCGATCCACTCTTCGAGAGGAGTGCTGCCACTTCATGGAATGTCAGTAAGAAGCTGCCTGATCACTGGCACTGTGTCACTTACGCTTGGGTAACCCAAGCTACTTCCGGAGCGAAGCCAGCGATATGGTCTTTCTCCTTCTCCAGCACCTTCTTCGAAATGAACATGGGAAAAGCGCAGTTCTTGACGCCCAACTTCTTGATCTTGGCATTGAACCATGTCTGAATCTCCTCCCAGATAAACCAAGAGGCGGGCTAAACCACGTCAGTCGAGTCTCCCAGTTGAGGAGCTTTTACGCACCTTGAGAATGTAGCAGCCGGACACGTCGTAGTAGTCGAGCATGTCGCCCTTCAACAGTACTTGCTGGTACCACCCCGAGAAGTCATCTTCCTTTGCTACATCTATGCCGATAAGGGCGGCACCCTCGATCTTCTTCTTTTTACCTGCCTTTTGAGTTGGTGCTTTGGCTTGGGGTTTTCCGATTGGCAATTCTTTGGAAGCGTTCATTTTCTCTTCGGTTGTTTCGGGTTTTCCTGCCTTTTGCTCAGAGGACTCTGGCTTGTTCACCGAGGACTTTCTAGAATGGGAACTCATGGTGGCGATTTTGGGCCCAAATCTGCCTCTGGATTTTTTGAGTCTATGTAATTGTAGTCGCAGCAAATGTCTATCATGCGAAAGCTCAGACTTTGTGTCGAAGTGCGCAATATGATCGTGAGTGTGAGTCTGACTCCTCACTGAGTCATGAACAGCTGGCTGAAGCTACATCAAATGGTAATGCGAGATCGTGCCAAGATTTCTAACGTGGAATTTAGAGGTTGGACGATGTGCGTTTAGGTCTTAGCTTTAGGCGGTGACTACAGGAAGTGGGCAGTACTAGCACTGTTGTCAAAATTCTAGGTTGTTGCAAGGTTGAGGGCCGGAACAATTCACGTCCATCAAGACGAAGGATCCTGCGGTCTCCTCGAGCTTCTCAGTCCTTACACCATATCTAAGCCTCACAAATACCCCTGTTTTCTCAGTCGATCTTCGCCTCGACCCTCCGCAGACCTTTCCAGTGCTACAGACCTGCTCGTCTGCCCGCCTGCAGCGCCTCTCTCTAAACGATAATTGTTGTCTCAGCTTTGTTGGAAGAGCTGGTTGCTCTACATCCAATCTTCGACGAAGACACTGAATCGCACCAGCACAAGAACTCTCAGTCAACCGCTCTAGCAGTCAAGGCGCACATCAACGCAGCTCCCAGGAAATTGGTCTCACACAATAGCTGGACTGCCAATCCGTTGGAGTATATACATCGCTCTTATCAAGTGAGTCAAGACTTGAGGAGCAGGCATGACAGGACTCTTCCAGCAGCCGCGAAATGCGGGAACATTGTTCCTGGGCGGAACGAAAATCAGTGGAGCGGATATTCGAGATCAGAATGTCATGGCCACGCAAGCTATTGCCAATGTCGTTAAGAGCTCATTTGGGCCGTCAGGGCTGGACAAGATGATGGTGGATGACATTGGCGACGTCACAGTAACAAACGATGGCGCTACAATCCTCAGCCTACTCGACGTCGAGCATCCGGCCGGAAAAATCCTCGTCGACCTTGCTCAGCAACAGGATAAAGAGGTCGGTGATGGGACTACATCTGTCGTCCTTATTGCAGCCGAGCTCCTCCGCCGCGCCAACGAACTCATGAAGAATCGAATACACCCCACTGTCATAATCACAGGCTACCGACTCGCGCTGCGAGAAGCCGTCAAATACATGAACGAGAATATCAGCACAAAGGTCGAGACACTGGGAAGAGAAAGCTTGATCAACATCGCGAAGACTTCAATGTCGAGCAAAATAATAGGATCAGACGCAGATTTTTTTGCAAACATGGTGGTGGACGCAATGCTTGCGGTTAAAGCCGTGAACCCGCAGAAAAACGAGACGAAATACCCAGTCAAGGCCGTCAACATCCTCAAAGCCCATGGCAAGAGCTCCTTGGAGTCGCAGCTCATCAAGGGCTACGCCCTAAACTGCACTGTCGCCTCCCAAGCAATGAAAACGCGGATAACGGACGCCAAGATCGCTTGTCTGGACATGAATCTACAAAAGGAGCGCATGAAGCTCGGTGTACAAATCACAGTCGAGGATCCACAACAGCTGGAAAAGATTCGCGAGCGAGAAGCTGGCATCATCCTCGAGCGTGTCGAAATGATCCTCAAATCCGGCGCAAACGTCATCCTCACCACCAAAGGCATCGATGACCTCGTCCTAAAACTCTTCATCGAAAAAGGCGCCATGGGCGTCCGAAGATGCAAGAAAGAAGACCTCCGCCGCATTGCCAAAGCCACAGGCGCCACCCTAATCTCCACCCTCTCCGACCTGAACGGCGACGAGCGCTTCGAGCCTTCATCACTCGGCCACGCGGAAGAAGTCGTCCAAGAGCGTATCTCAGACGACGAGTGCATCCTCATCAAAGGCACCAAAGCCTTCAGCTCCGCATCCATTATCCTCCGCGGCTCAAACGACTACCAACTTGACGAGATGGAGCGTTCGGTCCACGACTCGCTATCCGCCGTAAAACGTACCCTCGAAAGTGGGAGCATCGTCCCCGGTGGCGGCGCCGTCGAAACTGCACTGCACATCTACCTCGAAGAATTTGCCGTGACGGTTTCCTCGCGAGAACAGCTAGCCATTGGCGAATTCTCGCAGTCGCTGCTCATCGTGCCGAAAACACTCGCAGTGAACGCAGCCAAGGACTCTGCTGAGCTCGTCGCGCAGCTAAGGGTACGGCATGCGCTGTCGCAGCGCGTTCAGGATGGCGACGCCAACGAGAAGGAGAAAGATATCGCAAGGAAGAGGACATACAAGAACTACGGGCTCGATCTGACGAACGGGAGGTGTGTGGATGTGGTGAAGATGGGCGTGCTGGAGCCGAGCATGAGCAAAGTGAAGCAGTTGAAGAGTGCGGTCGAGGCCTGCATTGCCATTATGAGAATCGACACTCTAATTAAGCTGGATCCAGAGCAGAGGGCCGAAGATGACGGACATGGGCATTGATTGGATCTGCTGGATAGTGTATTATGCATGCATGAGAAAGAAAAAAAAAGAAACATTAGACATATTGCAATGAAGACAAGATACCCTGATGCCATGCAAAGTGGCCCTGACTAGTTTCTACATATTCTTTACAACCTCGCGTATGATGACTGCAATGAAGAACAAAATCGCTTCGGTGGTATCACTTTTAGAACACGTTAGTATTCAGTCTCAGACGAAGAGACGGGCGAATGGAAATTGTATACAGACTCACCAAAAAGTATTCCGCTACCGGCTTCTTGGCCGGCATGCCTCTACTATCCTGCGGCGCCGCGTCAAAGACCCTATACCTCCTCCCCGGCGTCGGCAACGTCTGATCATCATCTTTCATCCCGTCGTTCAACGCCCTCTTCCTCTCGGGATCCCCATTACTCCGCGCCACCGTCCCGCCATTACTCGCATCCTCGCCCAACTCCAATATCGCCGCGACATTCCCACACCGGTAGCAGTAGTTCGGTGCAGACCAGACCGTCACAATTCTACAGTCAAACATCTCCTTATACCCCTCCATGACCAGCTGGTGGGCGCGCGCGATGAGTGAGAGGTCGTTCTTCCAGTTGAAGTGGCGGACGATATCAGCGCCGAAGAGGAAGCCCGCGCCGCGGGGGGAGAGGCCCCAGCCTTCGATCTCGTCCGGGTCGGACCAGAGGAGGTCGCACATGGCGCCTTCGTGTGGGACTTCTTGCTTGCGGTCGATGAGGCGGATCTTGTCGACAGTGTCAATGAGGGGGGAAAGGCCGCCATGGACGCAAAGGACGGCACCGGTGGAGGGAGGCGGGTAGGCGGAGAGTTGGGAGGCGGTCATCTGGCCGTGGAAGGAGGAGGAAGATTGGTTGGTGGTTGTCGACTGGAGGGAGGAAGGGGGTTCTGGGATGGTAGGGGAGGACGCGTCGCGGTCTGGTGCGGGAGAGAGACGGCTAGAGTTGGGGTCGGTGAGGGAGAGGTTGTTCAATTTGCGGCGGAGGGTTTTGTTCATTACTTCGCCGCTAGCATTGAGGACTTCACTTTCGATGTCTTCGTCGTCGGGAGGGAGAGTGGATTGGGTGGAATCGTTGAAGGTGGACGTCATAGTGGGTGTAAGGTCTGTGGTTGCGCCGAGGACGAGCGCGCCCAGGGCGAGGTAGTCGAAGACTTCGCAGCAGTAACGCCAGACGTTCGCGCTGCCGTATTTGCGGATGCATTCGTCATAGAAGCCGTACACGGTCGTGATCTGCCGCGACTCATGGTTTCCTCTTATAAGTGTGATTCGGTCTGGGTAGCGAACTTTGAGGCAGAGGAGGAGGAGGAAGGATTCGAGAGAGTAAAAGCCCCGGTCAACGAAGTCGCCCATGAACAGGTAGTTTGTGTCCGGTACATCACCACCAACCCTGAATAGCTCCATTAGGTCGTGGAATTGGCCATGTATGTCGCCGCAAATTGTGACCGGTGCATCGACTGAGACGACATTGCCTTCTTCGATCAAAAGTTCTCTTGCCTTGTAGCATAGTTCTCGTACTTGTGATTCTGGAATAGGGCGACAGGCACGAAGCTGGGCGATCGCCCTATTATTGTGTCAGAATGATGCTATCGCCAGTTACTTCCACCAAGACTCTTACTTGTCAAGATCGCTCATAGTGGAGGTAGTGAGACTGCGACGCTTGCCAGGTCAGTGTCAAAAGCGCGACGTTCACAGAAGATGAGAATTAATGGTTTGGCAGGCCGTCTCTGCTTTTCGCTACGGCACGACGCAACTGATACCGGCGGTAAATGGAAGGGAGATCATCCTGAGCTCGAAATATATTTCAGATCTCTCAATGCTTTGCAAGCTTAGGACACAAATGTCTCGTGCTTCAAGATTTGACGCAACGAATACGGTGATCCAAAATCGCGCGACCGGAGATAAGATAAGATCGTCGGAAATGCTTGCATTTACTGGTACGAGCTAGCTATTGGCAAGCTCTTGAGCCTCAAAATGCCGTGATTGAATAGCCATTAACCGGGAGCGAACCAACACTGTGCTTGAGCTGCCGAAGGGCATCGCTTATTGGACAACATATTCCTAGACTCATACGTCGCAAAGACACTCCAAGTGGACTCGTCCTAATCCAACCGGACACCACCTTATTCTCCTCCCCACATCGATTTCCAATGCATCCGCGATAGCATTCGGCTACAAGCCCGCGCCAGCGTCAATATCCTCCCCCTCCAACGCCTCAAGCAGTGCAAGAATTCCCAACCAGCCAGCCATGCCTCCTCACCTCCACCCGCGCTCAACCGCAACATCAACCCTCTTCGCCGGCACCCTCCTAGCCTCCTTCACCGTCGTGGCAATCCCACACCTCTTCCCCTGTCCCCGCCCACGCCGCGCCTACGCCGATGCAGAACGACAGTTCGACTCAGAAGGCAGACCAACAGTACGGCGGAAGCGGAGGAAAAGCGATGAGCAGCAGGAGCAGCCTGCGGAAGCTCCAGAGGCTTCACTACGACCACCGGCACAGTCGACCCTGATGACAGCAGTAACAGCAGGAAGAGGGGATAACGCCCTTACTTCTACCAAGGAAAGGAAGGATTCAACCCTTGAAGATGAAGCAGCGCTATTCCGCCAGTTCCAAGGGGAGGCTCAAATGTTGGAGAAGAAGGCGCATGAATGTCCTGTCCCGAAGCCAGGTGGGGTTTTGGGAAGATTATTGGGGTTCCAGCAAGACGAGAAAGAGGATGTCCACGCGAAGGTGCCAAGGAATGTACGATAATAGAAGGAGGGAGGATTTGGAATGGATCCACAGCCCTGAAAGTGCTTGACTTTCCCCACAAACTGGGAGTGGTGGACTTGCTAAAGACAGCCACTAGCAGTGATTCCCGCATACAAAACAAAAGAGGTAGAGAGCCATGCTCAGCATGAGGGATCCGCACATTATATACATGTTCATCATGGTGCATATCCCAATCCGTTTTCATATCTCATAAAGCCTCCCGGAGCGTGCACCGTGTCCTAGAAGTCTTTCATCTAATCCTCCCATGGTATCACTATGGCGCTATCATCAGTAATACATATCTTCATCAAGACTGCCCTGTGTGCCGCGCCGAGACGCTGTACCGCCATTCAACCCTTGGTCATAAGAAGTGCTGAACGTCGAATAGCCATCCCCAGGCTTTCCAGGATACGCATAGCCTGCCAGATTGGCGTTTGTTGGAGCACTCGTCGTGCTGACACTGTTTCCGCCGAATCCACTTGCGACATTGGGGACAATGCCGACCGTCGAACCCAACCCCAGTCCCGCCCAATCCGTACCCGCATCAATCCAATTGTCGAAGCCAAGCGCAAGTGCCGACTGATCTTTCAACCACCAGTCTTGACTCTCTTCTACCAGGCTTTCGACCCCGCCGAATAAGATCGCTGCATTCGCGTTGCTTGGTGTGTTGGCAAAACCTCCAGTAGAACGGGTATTTAAGCCAGCTCGGGCAGCCTGGTGCCGATCCCATGCGTCCCGTTGCGTTTGGGTGAGATTGGTTAGATATGTAGAGGGCCGGGTTTTGCTTGCACCACGGGTCAGATCGGACGCAGACTGTGGTGAGAGAGGTAGTCCACCAGAAGAGCGCCGTGCTTCCTCTGACACAGTTGATGCTGGGGTGGATGCCACGCCCGGTAGCTGCCCGTTGTGGACAAGTGATATTGAAGAGTGAGTGTTTGGTGTCTGCTGTACATTCATTGGACGGTCGTGTAGGTCCTGGAATTGCGCGTTGCTGGGGCTTTGCAAATTTGACGGAGATTGAGGAGATGCCTCTGAAGAGGCACCTGAAGGAGATGACATAAAATCCGACGTCCCCCATTTCGCAGCAGTCCTCGTGAAAGTTGCGGTCGCCTCATCCGGCAATTCGATCTTCCATTTGGAAGCTGACGTATTGAGCATCCGTAGTGTTCGTCGAGCACACGTCCAACATTCTCCAATCTCTTCAAGGTGCTTGACGCCATGAACGATGTCTCGCTTCGCGTTCTTGTCTGGCAGGTTGAGAAGATGGATCGTACATGCTGAGTGCGCGATGTACACTGCGATGTTACAAATTTGCCGAAGGCCATAAGTCCTTTTGTACAACCGTAGAAGCTTCGATATAGCACCTGCAGCATGGGTGCAAAACTTTCGTGGGGAAATATGCGATGGCAATGGGGAGGTGGTTCGCGTGTATTTCAGGAAGGGTCGGTACAAGTGAATGAAAAGTAACTGAAAAAACATGCTGTAAAAGGAAATCAGCAGTGGTTCTCTTGATGAAAACCGTTGGAGCTTACTGCATCAGTAGCACCTGCGGAAGTTGGCCTTCCTTCGCTTCCATTTCGGCTGGCAGCTCTTTCCTCCAAGCCTCTAAACGAGTGTGCAAGTCACTGAGCTTCTTCAGCTCAGCCTGCTTACCTAGAGGCTTTTCGATCTGAGAATGGTGGTAAAATGAAAGTAGAAGGTCCGAAGAGATTTCTGCAAGTTTTGATATTTGTAATGCAACGGCACGGGTCCTGGCAGGTTGGGCATGGACATGCGCGACTCCAGAGTCAGTGTATGGGGACCAAGTTTGCGAGTCTTCGCTACCAAAGACTTCAGGCTTCCCAACTGAAATGTTGGGAAGCTGCAGCAAAGGGACACGTCCAAGGTAATTAGACCAGCACCTAACCCAGTAAGTATTGGGTGCCGGCGCCACTTGTTTAGGAGGGGGTTGCTTACTTGTCAAATAGGAAACAGCCCCAGAACGTGATCTTCCGTGCATCAATGTCCTCGTCTTTTAGCGATGGACTGTCACCTATTACCGGCGCATCGACTTGAAGACCCAGGTCGCAAGCCATGCGAAAGCTCATGCCGCTGTATACCCATCCCCTACCTTCTCTACCGCAGCCTGCCTCACGGACAGACATGAGAGCGAGAGCCTGCACTGTACAAAGCTTCGCATTCGCAAACTCATCGTTTTCATGTATCAGTCTCCTGGCTTCCTTGAAAAAGTGATCACCAGTGGTCGCCGAGATCTCAGGGTCTACACGAGCACCTGGCCATGATGTGAAGTGACACCCTAAACTGAGCATAACGTTGACTAAAAGCGCAGAGCAATTTTGTGATGGCGTGCCTCGCAAGAAGTCCCGGTAGAACAGCTCCTTGGAAAGGGTCGTGAAGAATGCATAATGCCAGCAAAAGTACATATTGAGAAGATGAAGAATCAGTTCCTTGTCTTGCGTAACCGTCGTCCATGATAATACCGCCTCTTCCCCACTTCGCACCATCTCCTTCCCAGGCTCGGGAGACGAGATTTGATCTTGGGATTCCGCACCTGGAGGCAACCAGATGAGATTTGAGGTACCTCCGATAAACTTGATAGATCCATCCACTAGGAGGTCTCCCATCTTCCCAGATAGCTCGGCTTCAAACTGTGGAACCTCAGATACTTCATTATCCGAGTAAATCGGCGAGTCGGGAGTATCCTGTTTCTGCAGAAGCCCCTTCTCTTTCGCTATTATGTTTTCGGCGAGATCATCTAGGCTTTCGCATGTGCGTATCTGCCTGACCAGTTCTAGCACTTCTTCGTCGTCGTAATTGAGGATTGCATGAATTAATGTCTGCAGGGTGGAGTTTCGTGTCTTTATGGTGTCAATGTCTTTCTTGTAGACTCCCTTTCTGCGGTGATCCGTGTGAGGCGCATATTCGCACTCGGTGAGATATACTGAGGCACATGCAGCACATTTTGGCAGGTTACTGCAATAATATCTCTGGCGTGCAGCGACGGAGCGATTGCGCTCGTCGTGCGGTACCAGATTGTCGTTAGCGAATGCCATTGTGAATCGGCCACCTCAACTTACCCGTCGCATTTTGATTTTCTCCGGCGACATGCGATGCAGGCCGTGCTGACACAGCGGCGCTTTACCGTGGTGGTTCCTTCGTTCTCGACATTCTTGCTCTTGTTCTTGCCTTTGGAGGATGGAGTAGATTCGGAAGAAGCTTGACGGATCTCCGGGCTCAAGGTTTGTGCTTCGTACTCGGTCTTGATTACAGGGTCCATGATAACCCAAGCAATGAATGTGTAGAAAGTTGGGACTTGACAGATGAAGTGGTTTAGATCCTAGCACATGGCTGCAGAAATGGACTGAAAGCGAGAGCGATTAGTCAGGCAGCTCATCCTTTCTATCCGTTTGTGATCTCCAGGCACAGGCACTGGAAAAGAACACCTCTGCAAGAAAAGATCGCATTGGATGCTGTGGGTGAGGACAAAATGCTGAATGGCAATGGCGCCACACTGGTCCCCGTGAAATTCTCCACTGATTTCAAATACTAACTAAACGGCCGCAATAGTCTTAGCGACAAGTTTGAGGGGCCCTGAAGTTGAGTGATTGACAGGGGGCGCCAAACAACTTTGCTACCACTTTCACAAGCCGATTTGTTGCCGATAAGCATAACGTGGTCTTCATTCAACAGCGGAGGAAATAGCAAGGGATCAGCCAACACAATGAGTCCCTTAATATTGACATAACCTTGCAACAATTGGCCGGACCTCTGAGAATGATACGATAGCAATAGAAGTAGTAGTTGTTCTGAATCAAAGGGTACAACGACGTCAGAGCACTGATAATGTATGGAAATCATCCGGTACAGTTTTGAATCACAAAGCAGATCTTCTGCTTCCTGTCAGCTCGTAGCACTTCGTACTTCTGCATACTGTTAACCAAGGACCTTATACCCTTGAACAGAGCCGTTTGAATTCAGTGAATATACCCCAGCGTCCCACCCTCGCACATAGTCGGTGATTGAGAACGCAAAAGTCGGGTTTAAAAGCTTACAACTTAACCTTAGCCTAATGAAATGATGGTCGTTCTCAACAATGTTCATATGCTGACTGGAGTAAAGGACAAACAACGCCTGGGAGAGTTAGGGCCATAAACTTCGATTGCTATATCCATTCGCCTCTGCTAATCAAAGAACCAATACACCCCCCCGCACGAAGATTTCAGATAGAATGCTTCGAATATCAGGCCAGTGTTGACAAAAATCATCCTCGAAACCCCTCTCATACCGCAAGTCATGGAAGGACCCCCCCGCTAGATCATCGGCCCTTCTGTACCTCCCTTTGGGATCCAGAAATGCCCATCTAGTTCCTATGAGTCTTGGTCTTCTGCGCCACATGACCACCATCGTTGTACCCATCACTTAACACCGTCCGCGTAAGTGGTATCTCTGGGATTTTTTCCATCTTCTAGAAGAATTTCCGACCGGAAGGAGTTCCACGATTCTTCCTACGTTCAGTGCAGCAGGTGAAGAAGACAATGATCATGCCGAAGAACAACATGATCATCGCTGCCAGTACGGTCCACATACCAACCGAGTAGTAGGCATGCGAACCACTACCGTCGGAATTGACGTGGTCTTTGATGATCTGTACAACGACACGTTAGAAAATGTTGGACATAGATCACAACAGTCAAAGTTGCACTTACGCCGAACGCAGCAAAATCGATTGCCATGACCACCAATGTAATTATCCATGCCACGGCAGCAATCATGGTCCCAATTAGACCGCCTATTACGCCTCCAAGTGCGCAGATACCAGCAATGAAAGCGAGACCACACGCAACTGGATGCAACACAAATGCGTTTGTGAGTGCGTCAGCGCTGTCGGAGCTGGCGCGGCTGTAGGTTGTGTGGTCGATCTCCTCCATGATCACGGCAGGCTTGTAGCCGATCACTTTGGGGAAGCAAAAGTCCTGGTCGGTCCTGGAGTGATGAGAATTAGCTGGCAGCTCAAAATGGATTTCTGTGGGAAAAAAGACCATGCTCACTGGATGGGAGGAACATCGAGAACGCAATGCCCAAAGGCACCGAATGTGACGGAAGAATTGCGAAAGTCGGTGAAATTTGTGAGCATGACCTTAAGAATGGCAATGTCTCCAATGACAGGCGATGAGATGGTGGTGACGAGGAGGAGGATGGATGCAATGAAGATGAAGACCACGCCGATCCTATTCCAGTGAGTTGATGTTAGCTGTGCGTTTGCGACAAACCGGTCAGGTAGACGAACCAATGGATTATGCGAGCCATAGCGAACGTTCGAGATTCTGTATGATTTGTGAATGTTCAAGCACAACAACTGCGGTCCAAGTTGAGGGGTGGTGACTGGCGGGGCTAATACTTGTTGTTTCACGAATGTGGAGAGTTGAAACGAAGAAGTGCGACCAAAGGCTAGGATATATTGCTTGGCTACTAGTTCCTTTCAACTGGGTCGACAGCAGGTTTTGTGTTAGTTTGTTGCTATGCTGGCGCTTGCCAGCTGGAAACGCGTCATTCCAACGACGTGCATGTTCTGGGCCAAGGGGGATCGTCTTTCGACCCTGGGGATTCCCCAATTTCCACCACTCCGAGCTTATTCTAGTTAAGCTCGGTTAGGCCTGAGAGGTGTCATTTCCCACCCCCAGTTGACGTCATTGCCACTTGGCCTTCTAATGTTGATGCCCCTCTTGTAGCTTTTTCCAAGAACAAGCTTGGTATTGGAAAGGCTTGCATTCGATCTCCGAACTTTGGGGGATCGAAACAGCCAGCTTGCTTTGCCTTTGCGCCACAAATCCTAGTAGCTGGACGCTGACGCCGATGATGCGACTGCGCCACAAAACATCCTGCAGGTGGAGTGTCCCGCCCAGCCTTTCTACAGTCGCATGACACCCTCCGATTGTCACCTACCTTAGTGAAAACATCAATACACGTTGACATCCTTACTGAGAACTCATTATAAAAGAGGAGGAGACGAGTCTCATATATGATCTCTCCGATCTTCTACATTATCAATCTTTGAAACCCAAAGACCAGACCGAGACTAGTTATTCTTGATGCCTAATCTGATCCAAATTACGAAGTGGTAATACCTGATACAGGCGGTTGTGGCTGCCCTAAACGATCGGGGTGTCAGGGGACTGTAGAGGTCGATCTCCCGGTGGCACAGTCACGCCCAAATTTATCAAGCGGTGAGACAGTTCGTCGGGAAGCAGAGCAGAGAGACGTATGAGATCATAGCATGGCTCACCATGTAGAATTGGCCGTGTGAGGTTCGACACAAAGCCAATGCTGTCGGAAAGGTACGCTCGTCCAGCAACAGCATTTAATTCATCTTCATTGCCGATCTATAGCAAGGAATCTTGCGATCGATCATGACTGGCGAGTAATGACTGGCGAGAGTAATGGCCGGCCTCTAACAGCACTCTGTCATGCCTCGTGCCTCTCCAGAAGAGATGACGAATCATGATTTTGGGGACTCAAGCAAATGCCCCCACAGCCCCAGTTCATCACCATACTGGTATTCAACTACTGTTCTTAGCCCAGTACTTTCCCTTGGACCTACGTTGGTTGGTGGTCAAATAGGTGCGAACCTTTCTTCATCCAGTAGAGTCCGCTCTTTCCAGCTCTCCTCGATCCATTGTCGTGTCACAATTCGTGGAAGTCGAGATCTGGAAGCCAAAGTCTCCCTGATCTGCTTCAGCTTACTCTTCTCGTGCACAACGACGTGTGTCACTCGCTGATTGTCTAGTTCCTCCGACAACAGACCACCTCCAAAACGAAGAGTCCGCAAGGCTACTTCTTGGCGTCGCTGCATGTCTTTTCCTACTTCACCAGAGCCCACATTTTGGTCGTCATCATTCAGTTGTAATTCAACGGGATCGACGTATACGGTCAGGCCCCTAAACATCCATCCTCGGATACTTTCCGATCCTGGCACCTTCGACGCAATGTCATCAACTTTGATCTTCTTCATCACACCCATCTTGTCCATCAGAAGCTGCAGCTCGTCCACGCTTGTATCCCTCGCATAGCTGTCTCCGAATTTGTCAACATTATCCTCACATTGTTCTCGCCTGCCTTTTGCGACAGAAAATAGATGCCGCTCTATCTCCAAGGGCACAATGATTTCTGGTAATGCCTTTGCAAAGTCGGTTTGGCTTTGCGAAATGCAGTCAAACAGCCAAATTGGTCTCACCAGATCTATGTCACCTCTTTTCTCTAGGCTGGCGACCTTCACGGTTCTCCTCTCCGCCACACAGACTGTGTCTTCAACAGCATTATGTGTTTGCACGATTCGTCCCCCGTTTGCCTTGACCATTTCTTCAAGCTCGATCTTTGTCTTCTTCTCGGGTCGGGTCGACTCGGTCATGATGTAGAAGGTTAAGCCCTCGAAAACTTTCCCAGAAGGACCCTCGAATTTAGCTTCGTTCACGTCTCTAGCATTGTAGCCGGTAACCGTAAGTGGCTTTTTGCGACTTCCTGCTCTCGACTTCTGCTTTCCTTGATCGTCGGTTCTGAATTCTTTCTCTTTCTGCTCTTTTTCGACGTTTGTCTTCAGGTCAAGAAATTCTTGCATCGAAAGAGCCGACTCCCAATTCTTATCCATCCTTAGTCCCTTGAAGCGTGGAAAGCGTAAGGTAAGCCCGGCCGCAAATTGATCACTCGTCCCTACAGATGCAGCCTTGGCGCATACAACCACCGAGTCTGACGGTTTGATCCAAACATCTGGTTTCTCATACTGGAGTGGACCGCCGCCCAGCTCCACGTACTGGGTCGGTGGATTCTTCGAGTCCCAGTCTATCCATTTCCCATCTGTGTGGTGTCTGATGTTTGCATAGTCCGCGGCGGTAAAGCCACCTCCGACCCTGAAGAATGATCGGAACTTCATCGGATTCCAGTCGTCCTTCCGAGCGAATGTCTTGTCGACACGAAGCCCACAGAGAAAGCTTGAAAGTGCTCCTCCACGCTTCCCCGAGCCGTAGTATCCACCAATGACAGTGCAATCCAGGGACTCGCCAAACTCACCCATATACTCCGGCTTGACCTTCATCCAGTCGTCGTTGCGTTCATTTAGGCGGTATGCTGAACGAGGATTTTTCAACACGAGACCTTCCGATGCTTGAGCAACAACTTCTCGAAGCAATGGCTCAATTTCTTCCGCCTTTGTGGCTTCTTTGAATTCGTGTATCTCGAAACGGCGATAAATAGGGACAACGCTTCTCTCGAGAGCACGGCGGCGATCGCGCAATGTATACCGAGTAAGGGGTTGATCGTTTAGGTAGAGAATATCAAAGATGCGGAACAAGGGTCGCAGTCCGTTCGCGAATGGATTTCGCTGTTCGGAGAGCGCTGCGCTTTTCAAGGTACCGAAGGGCGCGGGAGCGTCTTGTTCCGGGTCCCAAGTGATCATTTCTCCATCAAGGATGATATTGTCAACACCGTCGGCAAATCCCGCCTTCAGGTGACGAGTCAGGGCGCCATTCTCATCATAAAATCCGTTTCCGTACAGATATGCGTAGTCCTTCGCTTTCCGAGACCAGAAGCCGAACTTCTTACCACCAGGTGTCGATTCGTCACTCATCATGTGGAGTTGCATGCGCTCTCCGTCGAGTTTTTCTTCAATCCAGAACGTCGGGTCATCTTCGGTTGGCCTCATCTTTTCCACCATCTTTTGGAACGAGTGCATCTGGAACTGTGCAAGTTGAGGCTGGAAGCATTGCATAAGAGTGACACCGCGATCTTCGCTTTCGAGGCGCACGGAAGGATCGTATAATTCCCAGCAGACCCGTCGTAGGCTACTTGACACGTTGAAAAGGCTCTCCGCGTCAGGATGCCACATTTCGAAGAATGTTCTCTCCGTCGCACCGACCTTCATTTGGCGAAGGATGACCCGGATCAACCACAACAATTCTTCCGCGTTCATGTTCCTGTAGAAGTGCTCCATGATTGGCAATTGGTTCTCCTCCTTAGATGCCGCTGAGAGCTGGTCAAGAAGATCATTGACCTCCCCAATTGTCATGTTGCCAACGTTTGTCAAAACGGGCCTTTTGGAGAGGACTTCGAAGCATCGCCCTGCGAAATCACCAGCCATACGGCTAGCAGTAGTCTGTCCAGGTAGCTTCCAGTTCAGGAGATTAAACCCATCCTCCGAGTTCTTGTCGATTTTCATGATTTTGACCAAAAACTTGCCAAGTGCCTTTTCTTTCAGGCCATACATCGCTCGTTCACGATCCTTCTCCGGGATGATCAACCGAAATGCAGGATATATGTCATCTCCAACCTCCCGTCGCCATCGTGAGATAAAGCGCTCAATGATGGCCCGGCGGACTTCGTGAGGGTTAGTACTCTGTCCACTATGAGGACCTTGCCGCTTGCGATTAGCGGCCAGCCCTATTGGTTTCTTCTTGTTTTCGTTCAGAGGATTGAAGAGGTCTTGGAAAAGAACATGGAATGGAAGTGTTTCGGAATGATTGTGGGGTCGATTTGGATACCTGAATGACTCGTAAGATAGGTAACTACGTGAAAGAGGTTTGCTTTGTACTTCTCGTTGAGCTCTCGTTCGAGGGCGGCAGGGTCGAACGGAGGACGTTGGCTATCGCCATCATCTTCATCATCGATGTCCATGACAAAGTGGTAGTAAAGCAGGAGCCCTGTTAAGCTGAAAACAATTTCTGACTTCTGCCGAGAGATAAGTTGAAGAAAGGTTCACAAGTAACGGACAGCAATATAAATTGTGAGAGCGGGCGGAGAAACCGACTTCAAAGGACTCTCTTGGCTTGATGCTACCAAACAGCGAAACCTATCTCAGCAGGCCGGCTTCTAAAAAGATTTACAATTTTCGGAGTATGGTGGTTGACTTCGACGGCTTTTGGGAGTTTGTAGGCAGCTCACGCCAAAATTACACGACATCACATGCTCTGTCGTCACCGTTGGCTCGGCATGCGCCTTGCTTTTCTTATTCAGCATGAACAGTAAGCCTCGCAACTCTCCGCTCTGCGTTGTTCCCCCGGTCGCCGAACTCAGCGAATGTCTTGATGTGATTGTCGAAGTATTCAGCCTCTTCTCTGGGATTTTTGGTGTCACGGCAGCTTGTTTCTCATCATACTCGTCGATAGTAGAGACTAAATGGCTCCATGACTTCCAGGGCCGAGTCATGCCCACCAAAACTGGTTCCCAAGCCTAACGCTGCGCTCCAAGGAGCGGCGCAAGCATTTTCTACACACCCAGCCATTGTCGGAGCACAACCGAGAAGCCAGACCAGTTCTGATAGTGCTGCTGCTGCTGTCGCTGCTGCCGCAGGCACCAAGTCTTTCGCGAAAAATGGATCACCACATCGTCCGATAAAGCAACAAGATGTACACCAGCCAACTTCAATCAAATCGCCGTCCCAATCAGCTGCCCAGGCAGCGTCTGCAAGAGTGAGCCCGCAGAAAGATGTCATACCTGGGAAGATCTACAGCGAGCCAATTGCGACATATGCATTCAGGGAGTCCCCTAGGCCAATCGGGGATCGCGTACGCAAACAAAAGACGGAGATAGAGGAGGAACATAGTAGAGGGCGGCAATGGTTGCGCAATACGATAGCCGTTCCTCAGCCCGTGCGACCGCTTCCTCGCTCAGCGGCTCTTACGGCAATCCTTGGCCTAGAGCTCGAGATCTCGCCTGGAAGCTCACCACATTCAACCTCCCCACCAGCTATGACATCAAACAACTCCGCGGGCATCAGTGCGGCCCGGGCAGCTGCAAGGCGTGCGACACCTGTGACGCAAGTGTCAAACCAACTTTCTGATGCACTTGTCGTGGAAACACCCAGGCAGTCCTTCGGAGTCCTAGACTCATTCCCCTATTCGAAGGTGGGAGTTCACCCCTTCCTGGAAGAAGAGATATCATCCCCAACTTCTTGGATTCACAAGCCAACCACGCAGATAAAACACGCAAGGTCACGCTCTGTGCCGGAGACCAACACCGTTATTGATCATGAGTCTGAAAGTGCAGCCAGCTTGGTCATGAAAGGCACAGCCTCAGTCACTGAGAGCCCCAGCACCCTGTTTGGTCATGAATCTGAGAGTGCCGCCAACTCAGTGATGAAGACAACTATATCATCCGATGAGAGCCTTCAAACAACTTCGAAGAGTCCACCAAAGAACGCTATCGCAGCTGATGCAACAATTGCTTGGTCTGCAGCTTCACCAAGAGCAGCTTCTCCGACCAAAGTAATCCTGCCTCCAACTCTGAGAAGGCGTTCAAAGTCTTTTGGGACGTTTCATCATCAGAAAGCCGCAGAACACCAAGCCCCTCCGCGAAAGGCTCCAGTCCATGTGCTAAAGCATACCTTGAGGAAGAAGCATCAACCCGAAGAAGAAGATGAAGAGAATGCAATTGTTAAGCGAGGCAGGCGTCACTTTATCAGGAAACATCAACACAAGCATCACGAGGGAGATCGGAAGAGATGGCTAGATCGGGTAACCGACAAGGAGAGGAAGAGGTACGAGGGCGTTTGGGCCGCGAATAGGGGTCTCTTCACATTTTGGGACTTTTCAACAACGGCGTTCGAGAATCCATCCAAGGCTCCAGCGGAGGCGGATGCGGTTCTCAATATCGTGGTTCGAGAAATCTGGGAGCGCAGTCGGCTACCCAAAGGCGAGCTAGAAGAGGTGTGGGATCTCGTAGCTCGAGAGGATGCCAATACCTTGAGGCGTGACGAGTTTGTCGTTGGTCTATGGTTACTGGATCAGCGCCTGAAGGGTCGGAAGCTACCCGCACGGGTGTCTCCCAGTGTATGGGCTTCTGTCCGGCACACGCTCATAATCCGCGCAAAGCCGTGATACATCATCCAAATACTTATACCTCTTCTGTATGCTTGAGAGAATTTCATCACTTCATAGACGCACCTCTCCTTGCCACAAGCGGTAAATTCGTAAAGACGCGCACCGGTCTGGAGTACTTCATACTAAAACATCATTAATATACCTTACAGATACTTCTCCATGACAACCTTCAATCGTTCCAAATCCATAGCCTTGATCTCCCTACCTAAGGGCCCCTTCGTATCCTCCGCCATGCAAAGGACATTATATATCGCCTCTTCCACCGCGTCTGCTGCACATTCAAATAGCGCGTCAATCGTTTCATCCACGAGAATGTCTACACCCTGCACCACGCTCGGAGCGTATCCAGACATCTTCCTCTGCACGGGAATCTTGTGTGCCGTCGAGAATGCCACGAAGATATCTCCTGAGCTGTTGGACCCCCAGCCTCCGACACGCGCAAGACCAACCGTCGCACGCTTCGCGAGCCTTTGTAGTTGTATTGGGTGCAAGGGAGCATCAGTCGCAAGGACAACGATGATACTACCGTCCTTAACTTTTCCTTGATTGCCTGCGTCTTCTTTTGCCATTTCCTCTTTCTCTGCGTCCTCTTCGAGAAAGATCCTACCTACTGGTACGCCTCCGATTCGGACATCTCTCTTTGCTCCATAGTTCGCCTGTACCAATGCCGCGACCGTATAATTGACCCTTTCCCCTCTGACCAGCCCACCCACCACTCTACTCGCGCTTCCTGTCCCTCCTTTGAACCCCCCGAGGATCATCCCCGTCCCACCACCCGTACAGCCCTCCTCCACAGCCTTCCCTTCATTGGCCAACGCCATCTCAATTCCTCTGACCACATCTCCGGGCTGAACAGACATAGCGCCAATATCGCTCAGATACCCATCGAATGTCTCCGCCACCACAGGAAGGAGGAACCAATTCGCCAAGCCGTCTCTGTCCTTGTACTTGCTGACACAAAATTCGTAGATCCCGCTATAACAAGGGCCAATGGCGAAACTATTCGTTACAATGATAGGTGTATTCAACGTCCCGGTTTCGTTCATCCAATGAGAACCAGTCATTTCTCCGGAGCCATTGAAGCTGAAATAGCCAGCATAGCAGGCATTGTGGAAGAAGTCGGCGCGAGGAAGGATGGTGGTGACGCCTGTGTTGACTTCATGGTGGACAACGTCGCCATGTACGGATTCAGTCTTGGGCAAACGAATTGATTGGGTTGACACCAGGACGCCAGGAACATCTGTAAGAGAGTTCAGCGGGCCTGGAGGATAGTTGCCGAGGAAGAGCTTTGGGAGTACAGAACGGACTCGGGCTCGAGAGTTGGAGGAATTAGATGACAACTGCTGTGCCATAATTCAATTGGTGCTCGTCTGATGAGCTCCTCAGAGAATCTGTCGGGGGAATATTAGTAGCATTTCATCAATACGTCGACTGACTGGAACCTACTTACCAAGGATGAGTTGAGGATGAGGAAAACCATGAAGGTCGCTCACCTAGGTCAACGCGGGGTGACTCGGTGCAGGTAGATCCAACTCATAAGCATAAATTCCTAACTGTACTTTTGCGGCACACCTGATTATAACGGCAGATTGAAGCACGCTAGAGGGTAGCTGCCCGAGCCTACGGAGGAGACAATTGGGCAGTACGTACTATCAATTTTGGTGAGGGTTTTGGGCCCGGGGCTACTTCGTAAGTCAAATTGCGCACCATTTTCTAGCCTTTCTAACTTGTGTAGCTCCTCAACCACCACAACATTCCCTCTGTTGGAAATCGAGGCGGTGCCAGCCACCTGATTGGCCAGCGTGCCAAGTCTCAGCGCACAAGAGAGCGCCGACAACTCAATTGTAACCTAGATCTCTAAGCAATCTATCATACCTTTAACCACCCTCTCCTCCCAAACTACAACACGCGGATTGGTGCATTCATCGATCCCGAAAGAGGATGAAGCACCAAGATTACACGGTGGGATGGATCTGCGCCTTGCCTACGGAGATGGCGGCGGCTCAAGCCATGTTGGATGAGCGTCACAACCCTCTACAACAAGATCGATACGATCACAATGCATACGTATTAGGCCGCATCGGAGTGCATAATGTTGTGCTCGCCTGCCTGCCGTCTGGCGTGACTGGCACGATATCTGCTGCGAGAGTGGTGATGCAGATGCTCTCTAGTTTCAAATGGTTAAGGTTCGGGCTCATGGTGGGGATTGGAGGCGGAGTACCCAGCGAAGAGAATGATATCCGGCTTGGAGATATTGTGGTTGGCAAACCAACTGGGACATCGGGAGGCGTAATCCAGTACGATTTCGGGAAGACAGTACAAGAGAGCCGATTCATGCGAACGGGCTTACTGAACAGGCCTCCGGATGTGCTACTGGCCCCCCTGGCCAGCTTGCAAGCGAAGCATCTGATGGAAGGTCATGAGCTTTCGAACTATCTGTTGCAGATGGTGACCAGATACCCAAATATGGGAGCTCAGTTTGCCCACCCCGGTACGCAGCATGACTGGTTATATGAAGCAGAATATGATCATCCAAGAGGAAATAAAACATGTTCGCAATGTGATCGCGATAGACTGGTGGATCGAGAGCCTCGTCCTTCAGCGGAACCGGCCATCCATTATGGCTTGATTGCGTCTGGTGATCAGGTGATGAAGCATGGAGCTACTAGGGATCGATTAAGAAAGGAGCTTGATGTACTTTGCTTCGAAATGGAGGCGGCCGGTTTGATGGACAACTTTCCATGTCTAGTCATACGAGGAATTTGCGACTATGCTGACTCTCACAAGAACAAACGCTGGCAGCCATATGCTGCCGCAACTGCAGCGGCCTATGCCAAGGAGCTTCTGTGCACCATACCGGGAAATCATGTAGTCGGCACACAGACAGAGGTTGAGGTGACTACTGCAACGGGTGAGCTGAGTTCCTGAGTATTGGGCTGGCCTCCCCTTTGGTATTTGCTATACTCAATCTAAGGGCCAGACTAACTTGTGAATAGTAGTTTCATCGACTTCAATCAAACCCATTTTCTCGGTACCATTTGAGAGGGATAGGCAATTCGTTGGCCGCGAAGACATTCTATCCAAGATAGAAGAGCAGCTCCATATCCAACACCGTGTGTCGCTTTGTGGGTTGGGAGGCATTGGGTATTGAATTTCCCATCCCAATTCGTCGAGTATACTGATGGCTTTAGCAGAAAATCTCAAATAGCTATCGAATATGCGTATAGGTTTCTCGATAATAATCCCCAGAGCCACGTTTTCTGGGTATATGCAGCCAATGCTGTTCGGTTTGACCAAGCGTATAGAGATATCGCGCGGAAGGTGAAACTTCCTCGTGTTGATGATCCGGACGTTGATTTGTGTGAGCTTGTTGCGGATTGGCTTAACGAGGATGACAGCGGACAATGGCTCATGATCTTGGATAATGCGGATAATACGAACCTATTTTTTCCGCCGGTCAATTCTGGAACTACCGAAGAAGTCAATTCTGGAACGGCCAAAGAAGCCAATATGACAAAGAAGCCTTTAATCGACTATCTTCCACGAAGATTGAATTCCAAGCGATCACTCATCATTACAACACGAAACAGACAGCTCGGGGAGGATTTGGCTAATGGAGAGTCATATATTGAAATCCTGCCATTCGCACCTCAAGAAGCAAGAGACCTGTTACGATCAAAAGCAGGAAGAATCGCAGATAATTGGAACGATTCAGATTCCGAAGCACTGCTAGAAGTATTGGGTCACATACCACTTGCCATTACACAGGCCGCGGCTTTTATGAAGCGAAATAGAATGTCCTTACAGAAATACCTTGAGGCTCTAGAGAGGGATGGGCAACTTAAAGACTATCTGAGCACTGATCTTCAAGATCACCGAAGGGAACGCGGTATACACAATTCCATTTTTCGAACGTGGAAATTGTCGTTCGATCAGATAAGGGAGCAGGAACCTCGTGCAGCGGAGATGCTGTCTCTGATGGCGATGTTTGATCGACAGCAGATTCCAGAGAAGCTAATACGAAGACCTGAAGAAAGAGATATCGATTTTTTTACTGCAGTTGGCACACTGGATGGGCTCTCTTTAATCACAAAAAGACTTGGAGAAGAGATATTTGCAATACACCGACTTGTGCAGTTATCTATCCACGCGTGGCTTGAACAACATAATCAGAAAGCGGGCTACGAGGAGGAAGCTTTAGCATTATTGGCAGACAGATTTCCAAATGGTGAGTATGAAAATAGGGAAATCTGTGAATTTCTACTCCCGCATGCTCAAGCAGTTTTGCGGTATGACTTAGTGTCGGAATCCAGTATGATACAACGTGCAGAGCTTCTGTACAATATCAGTTGGTTTGACTCGCGACAAGGAAGATGCAATCCAGCTTACGAGAAGATTTCAGAGGTTTATGATTTGAGGGAAAAGCTGCTAGGTCTAAAGGATTGTCAGACATTGAGTAGTTTGAACTTGCTGGCGTCGGTGCTTCAAAACCAGGGAAAGTATGAGGCAGCAGAGGAGATGTATCGACGAGCACTGGAAGGGAGGGAGAAGGTGCTGGGAATGGAGCATCCACACACACTAGCCAGCGTCAACAATCTAGCAGTGGTGCTTAGAATTCAGGGAAAGTATGAAGCAGCAGAGGAGATGAGTCGACGAGCACTGGAAGGGAGGGAGAAGGTGCTGGGAATGGAGCATCCACACACACTAGCCAGCGTCAACAATCTAGCAGTGGTGCTTCGATATCAGGGAAAGTATGAGGCAGCAGAGGAGATGTATCGACGAGCACTGAAAGGATGGGAGAAGGTGCTGGGAGTGGAGCATCCATACACACTGACCAGCGTCAACAACCTGGCAGTGGTGCTTCGATATCAGGGAAAGTATGAGGCAGTAGAGGAGATGAGTCAACGAGCACTGAAAGGGAAGGAGAAGGTGCTGGGAGTGGAGCATCCAGACACACTAGCCAGCGTCAGCAACCTGGCAGTGGTGCTTCTGTATCAGGGAAAGTATGAGGCAGCAGAGGAGATGAGTCAGCGAGCACTGGAGGGGAGGGAGAGGGTACTGGGAGTGGAGCATCCAGACACACTGGCCAGTGTCAACAATCTGGCAGTGGTGCTTCGAAACCAGGGAAAGTATGAAGCAGCAGAGGAGATGAGTCGACGAGCACTGAAAGGGAGGGAGAAGGTGCTGGGAGTGGAGCATCCACGCACACTGGCCGGTGTCAAAAATCTAGCAGTGGTGTTCAAACGCCAGGGAAAGTATGAGGCAGCAGAGGAGATGAGTCGACGAGCAGCGGGAGGAAATGGAGGCTGAGGATGTCAAGACATTCCTTGATTAGTACTTTCCCCAGCTGTTACCATGTCTTCCGGTAGGAAGCTCAAAGCTGGAGAATATTCGCCGAGTTTGATGCGCGCATGAGCAAGGCAACCGCGAAAGTTTGTGTTCATCACAAGCGTAGATTGTGCGGGGGGTGATTCTAGGTCCAGTAGACAGGCATCAAGCTTGGATCTAACGAGCGAGATCTGCAGACAGTTTGGGGATCAGATCCCTCCTTGGATCACAAGACTCCCAGCGGTTCAAGGTGACTAGAATTCATTATTGCGGGCACCTGAGGGTCATTCGCATTGGATCAACGCAGTGGCATATTGATCGGATGGGCCGGCCTCTGCATCTCGCGACAGGACACTTAGACTCTGGGCCTGCAAAGATAAAAGAAACCATCAAGGAACTCAACATATACACTGTTATGCGGCAATTATCATTCGCCAGTGACGGGTTACATCTTGTAACGAATCGAGGGGTGTTGGAGGTTGGATTTTGCCTTGCCTGCCAGCGTCCAATTCTTCATCTGCACTGTATGTGAGGCGAGGCTGACGTGACAGAGAGCTTTGCTGATATAAATGAGAAGGTGTGTGGGGGTTGAATTCTATGACTATGAGGAGGGGACTCTTTAAGATCTTTAATCGCCAGCTACCTGCATTATGTCAGAAGGCACTGCTAGGGAGTGCCCCAGGTGGCTGGGACTGACTCTGGCGATCAGAGACCTTAGGGGAGAGCCGTCCTCGTCATAGAATTGAACAACAACAATACACACCTCTCATACCTGCAGTAGCCTTTCCGTCCGATACATTATTAGGTCGGTCCTAGCCGCCTGAGGCACTCCCTGTAGGCCTTCGTTTGTGATAGAGTGTGGCTGGCAGAGCAGGCAGAGCAGGTAGAATAAATAGGTTCAGGAGGTGTCCCCGGGAATAGTTAAGAAATTAGGAATTCCGGGGTCCAGATGGGTCGTCTAGATTGCTCGCGTAGGTGCTGTTTCTGGGGGGCGTATATATCGAAAAATGGGAAAGGGTGGTGGTGGTTCGTGGCGCATTTAGGGGACTGAGGTTGGTTTCGATTGGGGAATTGAGACGAGCAGCGGAATTCAGCACAGCAGTTTCCTGTCAATATAGGGTGCATGGGCAAAGTCTGCAGAAGCGTTAGGCAGAATTTAATCGCCCGCTGTGCGGAGGGCCCGAGGGACAGAGTGCCAAGTTGCCACTTATGCGGTGGGCCACTGGGACACCTGCGCCAACACCGGGGTCGGATGCCAAAGCTTGCCCAAACTCCCACAGCTTGCCCACTGCCGCACAGCTTGCCCACTGCCACACACCTCGCCAGCGATATATATCTCACCAGTGGTGCCAACGGTATAGAGCTTGCCCACTGCCACATAGCTTGCTCACTGCCACACAGCTTGCTCACTGCCACACAGCTCGCTAATGGGTTTACAGATCGCCAACTACAACGGCTTACCAGCTGCCACAGAGCTTGCCAACTGTCATACAGCTCGCTAATGATGTACAGATCACCAACTGCCACAGAGCTTACCTCGCTAATTCCTATTTTTCCTCCCTTCCCTCAACTCCCTCCTTTTCTTTGCAGATCATATCAGGCGGCACCTCCCCAATCATCATTTCCGACGACGACGACGATGATCTAGTGGCTGTGAGTGAGCTGTTTGCAAGGGCAGACCCTGCCCCCACGGCAGTAGCTGCCACTGCCGTTCCCGCCGCGGGTACCCACAAGCGGCAGATCTCGGAGGCTGTGCCTCGAGATGAGCGCCCAAATAGGCCTGAGACTACCTCCGCAGCGCCGCCGCAACAAGAGACTTTTGGGGGGGTTCCCAGGAGGCCCAGGAGGCAGATACAGGCGCTGGCGCAGCCAATGACACTCGCAAGAGTAGCAGGGCCTGGAAGCCCAAACGGCGTAATTGAGATGCAATTGCAGTCTAATTACAATGCAAATGGTGCCCGAGAATAGCTAGAATAGCGTGGTCAGTCACGCCCGTGACAGTCATTCATTCAACTGCAAGTGCTCAATCTCGGGCAGCTACCCTGCATCTCGTTGTCCCATGAATTGCTAGCATTTTGGTGGTCCCAGTGGCAATTGCGATGCCAGCCCCGCACGGCATCGGGAGGTCGCATCGGTGTTGGCGCAGGGGTCCTACCGCACCCGGTAACCCTTGGCACCTGAATGAGCACCCATGGCAAGGCTAGCTACACGACGCTTGAGTTCCTCCTCTTTGCATCAATGTTCATGTATACACCCCCAAGACTGAGCCTGGATGAGTTTCACTGTATCTACTGATTATCTTCCGGATTCTGCCATGCCCAATTCCTCGTCGTCCACTGGAATCCAGTATGCACGACCTCCAAAAACCCCAACATGAGTTCACGATGAAAGCGAAAGCACGCCAACTACCATCCTGATGTCACCCAGAGCAAGCGTATCTGTGTTCACGATGAGCTAACGGGATTGCTATTGCGCTCGCAACCGCCATGTCCTCATCCGCTGTGCAGGGTCACTCTTTTTCTACTACGAACCTCACAGACCCGTTGATATCCCGCGATCCACATCGTTTAACCTATAGGATACGAAATATACCAAGTTCCTGGTCTCTGGACTATTTTCGGACCATTTTAATCGACTTAATCGGGATTAATGACCACTCACTGTTGCACATCAGATCTTTCTCCGCTGATGTTGCTCGTTATGGACGGGAGCCTGGTAGAGTGGCGGTAGTCTCCGTTGGCGCTCAATTGAATGCATATGACGGCAAGCATTTCCTGCTGGAAACCAAAAAAGTGAGGCTCGAGGCTGATACCGAGTTTGATGGATTTACGCCACTGTCACCTATCGAATATGAAGCTCATCATGAAGCCGAGTAGGTTTGTCGAATGGGGATGATGGCTATTCCTTTGGCGATGCGACTGACGTATGTTGAAGCTGTATCATCATTCCCGGATGGGCGGGTCATCCCATCGGCTCCTTCATGTCCGAAGAGTCCCCCCATGTCTGGCTCATTGACAATCTTGCCGCAGACTTTCCGCGTTTGCGTGTATGGACGTACGGGTATAGCCCCAGCTTGCGCGAGCAGGGGTCTGGAGAAGATATACTAGAGTTTTCGCATACTTTCGTCCTACAACTTCGGCTCCTGCGCAATGCCCTTGGTGTCAGTCAAAGGATACCCCTGGCTGCGTCGCCACAGCTGACCCTGAAAGCAGGCCTCACAGAAGCGTCGGCCAGTCATATATATTGCCCATAGCCTCGGCGGACTCGTGTTCAAAGAGGTACCGAATTTACTCAGCTTGCTGCACGGACAGGGCATGCTCCTCACAGCGTATAGGCTATCATTCGTATGAGCACCAGCAACAATGACGATGATCGTACCAACTTCATTGCAACCTTTGCCGCCTTCTTTTTTGGCGTCCCGAGCGCCGGTATGGATGTGGAGGCACTGGCTACAATGATCGGCGATCTCCCAGCTCGGACGACGTTGCATGACCTAGATGCTCGTATTGGACAGAAGTTGAGAAACAAACAGCATCAACAATTCTGCGAGGCTTTTCAGTTTTCAGACTCGACTATTGTCCGCTTTTACGAGCTCCTAGATACTCAAACCGTGCAAAAGGTGGGTCTTTCCGTCCCCTGATCAAAGACCCATACCGCGGACGACTTGCCTGACCTAGATGGATTCCATTAGGATGAGACAGCCCGGAATGGGTGGTCCCGTACAGGATCTTTGAAGAGGCTTGTCGACTACCACTCGGCCACCCTTGGCCGAAGCTGGGAGGTCGACGACGAATACATCATCGGCCTTCGCGGGAATCACTCCACCATTGTGAAGCTACCTCAGTACCGTAACGACAGCTATGACAAAATATACGGAGTGCTGACAACGCTATTGGCGAGTGCAAACACGATCATCCAAGCGCGTTTCAGGACGATTTCGGGAGATCTAGTGATACACTCACACGAAGGGCCATTTCAGGCAGCGTATGTGAAAGCGCTACAGATGACGCCGCAAGCTTCAAGGGCCAACCGGAAGGAGCTGGATTTGGATCGTGAAAGGGCCAAGCAGAGAGAACGACAGGGTAAGCTACAGATCTTCGAACGGGTCCCAATTGCACAGATCAACTAATCCCGACTTACAGCGTGCCTCGCGTCACTAGCATATACAGATATGGGGTCCCGTGTCCAGAGAGTGGAAAATAGTCTCAAAGGGACATGCGAGTGGATTTATGACAAACCAGGTTACAAGAGCTGGTTGGCTAGAGCCTTTTCAGACAAGAAGCACAGTGTATTGTGGATTAAGGGGAAGGCTGGCTCCGGGAAATCAACACTCATGAAGCACTTACTCAAGCGTGCGAAAGTTGAGAAGCAAAATGCGATTGTAGTGAGCTTCTTTTTTGACGCACGTGGGAGTCTACTCGAAAGGACTCCGCTCGGTCTATTTCGGAGCTTTCTCGGCGAACTTTTTGATCAGGCGCCGGGGCTCATAGACCATTTTCTACCAGTGTATCGGAAGATGATACAGAGGGGAGAAGGTGAATGGCGTCAACAGGAGCTCAAGGAGTGGTTTCAGCAACTACTTAAAAGCCTCATCGTGGATGCCTTGTATGTTTTCGTCGACGCGCTGGATGAATGCAATCCACAGAGTGAGGACGACGAGTCAAGCGCACGAAAGCTGGTTCACTTTTTCGAAGACCTTATTCTATCAGATGCTGACGTTGAGCCAAAAAGTCCGCTGCTACTTTGTCTGTCGAGTCGACATTATCCTCACATCACGATTCAAAGGGATGTTCTGGTCAACGAAATTTTTATGGAAGGAGAAACTCAGGACGATATCCGCCGCTTCATCAGGTTTCGTCTAGGACATAGCCCTGCGGAAGATGACTGCATTGAGGAAAGCCTTCTTGAAGCAATAGCCGAAAGATCCGAAGGTGTCTTCCTGTGGGTCGTTCTCGTCGTTACAGCGCTACAGATCGCACAAGACAGAGGCAGGACTCAAAAAGAGATGACTGAGATTCTTTACACCATACCCAGGGCGCTGAACGATCTCTACCGCCAGATTATGGGAAATTTAGAAGAAGTGGATCGCACCGAGGCGGCTACACTTCTGCTGTTCCTCCTGTTTGCACCTCTTAACAACGAAGTTTTCTCTTTACGCCACGCGTTGGCTTTCGCTCGTGAATCGCCTCCCCTTTCAGTCCAGGAATGGATGAAATCGAAGGACTACTCAAGTGTTGCATCGTTCAGAAAACGGGTTCGCGACCTATCTTGTGGCCTTGTTGAGATTACAAATGAGCATGGACACCCTGGCCAGATTTCTCAAGGTGGGAGCGTCTCTTCACGGGTCCAATTCATACATGAAACTACACGAGCTTTCTTCTCAGCAAATGACTACCAAAGGCTTCGTGAGATATCCCCCTTACCTTTAGACACAGTCAGCGGTCGGGGTCATGAGTCAATAATGGAGACTTGTCTGAATTACATTGCTTCCGAGGAAGTTCTTTCAAGTTCACAAGATCTACTCAAGAGCGGAAATTGCTATACGCCGCAACCGACGGCGCCACATTGCCTACCTTCGCTTTTTGAGGAGCCCAGAAGGCGATCAACAAGAGACGAAACTTGGCAGCGTGTCTCCAACGCCTTGCCATTCTTACAGTACGCTGTACGGAACTTGACCGAGCATGCGGTAGCAGCAGATTTGCACCTTCTTGGGGAAGCACAAATTAAACTGATGAACCGATTCCAAGCTCCTACCTTGCCTGTTCCTAGGGAAACAAGTCCATTCAGATTTTCTCGGCACCGTGAAGAACAAGATCGTTCCCTCTTTAAGGTCTGGGTGATCCTTCGCCGATCACTCCCGAACCCCCTTACCGGGTTGGAAGGAGGTCAGTCTGTCTCGATGCGGTCGAGTTTACTTGAATTTGCCGCCGGAGCGGGGCTGAAGTACTGTATTCCAATGCTTTTAGAACAGGGGTCCGATGGCGAACAGAATCACCCAAACGCAAAAGATGCGTTGGTCAAGGCAATTGAAATGGGTCACCAGGACGTTGCTGCGCTGCTCATCGAAGCCGGAACAAACGTTGGCGAATTTGACAAAGAAGGAAGGACAGCGCTCTTCTATACCACGGACGTTGGGACGGCCCAGGTACTGATTACGGCAGGAGCCGATGTCAACGCCCGCTCTAAGCATGGGGAACCAGTATTGCTTCATCACATCAACTGCAGCCGCAGAGAGATTGTTGCACGCAACGTGAGCCACAGCATTGGAGAGGGCACTGAGGCCGAAGACGCGATGTTGTTCCACCGTCAAGAGATGGTGAGGTGTCTCCTGAGGCATGGAGCTGACGTTAATGCTGTTGGTGATCCCTCCTACGGCGGCTTTACAGCGCTTCACATGGCATCCGAAAACTTTGTCGGCATCCTTCTGGCATATGCCCCTGATACAAGTATAAGAGATAGCTACGGTCGGACGGCCAGGGAACACGCCGAAGAACACATGGACTTTGAAAAAGTCCGCACCCTGGAAGAGTATCAGCGGGCCCTACCACCTGGCCAGTCCTTCGTGTAGCGGCCAGACATGGTAACGTTCGACCAAAGCTAACAATCTAATTCACTGCGCAGCTCGAGTCAGTAAACGGCCACCGTGCCACTCTCGGAGAGTCCCGATACAAAGCTTCTGATTGTGGGCGACTCGGCCGTCAGGCTGCTGGTCGCCATTGGAGCGCGCTCCGCGTGGTGAAAAGCTGCCGAAAAGACTACCCAACAGCCAAGGTGCTGCTCAAAGCCAAAGCAGCAGCTCAGCATTCAAAACGGTACTACCAGAGCTCACTATCTAAACTATCTACAAAAGGGGGGCGAGGCAGGGAAAAGAAGCGTAGGCAATCGGATTGGCCAGCTTATTAGATCGACAGAAAAGTGATAGACAGACAGGTCGCAATAGGCCGATGAACGCTGGTACCTAATCAGACCGTGCAGCGTCCTAAATAGTGGTCTTAGGACACTACGACGATGACTGAAACCCATATATGACAATGCCGAAACCCTAGCTGGAGCTGGCGACGCTATTCTGACGCGCTAGGTCCTCGTAAAACACCTCCATAGGCGTACATCTTACAGGCGTGCATCTCACAGGCGTGTATCTGATGGGCGTGCATCTGGTAGGGCATATGCCTCATAGACGTGTACCTCGGGCGTATATCTCATGGGCGTATATCTCATGGGCGGGTGTCTCATAGGCGTGTATCTCATAGGCGTGCATCCCACGGGCGTGCATGTCACGGGCGTGCATCCCATAGGCGGGTGTCTCATTGATGTGCATCTCATGTGCGTACATATCACGGGCGTTCACCTTGCGGGCGTGCAACTCATGGGCGTGCATCTCATAGGCGTGCGTCTCATGGGCGTGCACCTCACGGGCATGCACCTCATTGCGTCTACCTCATGAGACGTGCATCTCATAGGCGTGTGTTTCATAAGCATGCACCTCATTGCGTGTACCTCGCGGGCGTGTACGTTATGGGCATGTACATCATGGGCGTGCATCACAGGATGCAGCCGTTTTTACTTAGTCGTACGTTCGTATAGGCGGCTTTTGGTGGTCACTGGCCTGGAACAATGGCAGGCAACGGGCTCAATAGCAAGCACATAACGCAATGGAGCAGTGTGCTTCTAGTGTAATTGCGTCAGCCGTCCATAGCTTGTGATATCGTGGCATGATGCTCTAGCTAGAATTCTCATCGACAGCTGGCGTACCATTTCCGCTGCGGCGCCGCTTCCTTCACGCCAGCAGGGCTGGTTCAACGGTTCGACTAGCTCGCTAAGTCTCGTATCTCATCTTGAAGACTAGCACCTTTCATCCGGGACTGACCTATCGCACATGTTTCCATATAATCCGTAGGAAAACCACCCTACGCAACTTGCTTTTTCCTTTGGCCTGCCTACTAGTCAAAATCTATCCGTTGTTTTGCAACACTCCAGTCTATAAGTCGTATGATGGTAGGAGGCGAATCTATTCCGCGTTGGACATCACACGTCCGCAGATGATCTGTGTCAAGCCAATTGTGCAGGGCATTCGAGTCAAGACCGCGTTGGTCGCCGTTTGGCTATGGTCGCATTACTATTTGGCCATATGAGTTGGATGAACCCATGCCAGGCTCGTCGCGACCGGAGGAGCACTGTCTGGAAATTTTCGCCCTCATATGCGCAAGGCTTTCGAGATGCGAAGCAATTCCTCAAAGGATCAGGCTCTCGGATCCAGCATCCAATCCAAGGCAATAGTATCTCATAATCTCTCCACAGTTGCTCCGTCCTGTGCCGGTTCAAGTAGTTTCCAGTCACAAGAAATGCCTCGTGCCCTGAACCGGGCAATGATGGTTTCCGCGATCTCCTCGAAGTTCGTGGTCGCGAGTGCCAAGATGGTCGGCCCTGCGCCTGACAGGCAGATCCCCAGTAACCCCGGTTGCGTGCTTGGATTCATGGATTGCAACGTCTCTGACAAGCCTGGGATAAGGCCTTTGCGGTATGGTTGGTGGACTTTGTCCTGCATCGCAAGGTAGATCATTTCGGGGTCTGGCGGTGACTGCCCTAATGCTATGGGGAGTAAGGCTATGCGCTGCAGGTTGAATACCTGTAGATTTTTGATTAGCTGATGTAAGAGTGCATTGGTTCGAACTCGAAGGAGACTGACCACATCGGCTCTTATGTATGATTGAGGCAACGCTCCTCTGGCGTCAGCAGTGAGGACTTGAAAGTCTGGGATGATTGCGATAGCCTTGATCTCCTTTGCCCATTGGAATTTGTTGTAGTGGCCTATACCAACAGGCGGCTCTGGGGGGCTCTTGCCAGTGTCAATGCCTCCCGCTGGACTTGGGAGGACTTCACTGAGAGGGATCTCTTTCCATGCCAAGTCCTCTGGACGGAGTTCGTTCAAGTAAGTTCCTACAAAACCTCCAAATAGCGCGGCGGCTATGTTGTCGGGATGGCGTTCTGCAAGCGTGTCAGCAATCGAGTGCCGGTTAAATCTGAAAACAGTGTCATAGACTCTTACCTATCATGAGACAGTAGTCCAATATCCGAGCCTTGCTCAACCCCAGGCGACCAACTTCGTTGCCAAGAATTGCGCCTGCCACAACTGCTGCGCCTGAGGAGCCGAGACCGCGGCCCAGCGGTATCCTGTTAATGATGTGTACATGGGTTTCGGCTGGGAAGGCGCGTTGGCCATGACATCGGAGGAGATACAGGGCAACGCGCGTGATCAGGTTGGCTTCAGGGTCGAGGCTGATATCTTCCCCGCTACCACACTCATCCTTACATGTGATGGAGCAATTCAATGGGAGTTGCGAAGGTGTGTCAGAACATTTGATGGACACCTGAACATCTAGGTAGAGTGAGAGAGCGAGGCCAAGTACATCGAAGCCAGGGCCGATGTTTGCGGATGAACAAGGCGTTCGGATAACGAAACTTGAAGACATAGCAAAACCAGTGAACCCTCCAACTTCAGAAAACAAGGCGTGCTTTTAAATGGTGTCGGCAAATATGTCATGGGAGTCAGGATATTTGCCTTGACAAATTGGAGTTGTGAGGAGTTTTTCCGACTTCGAATGTGGGGGCGGCTCCCCGGGCCAAGCCTCAGCGAACCGCTCTCAATCTATGGCTCGTCTTGCTGCCTGCAATCCTCGATCTGTGCCATCTCTTGGAGGTCTATTCTCAACTTGAACTCTAGCATTTCTACTCTATCGCAAAGCCCAAGTTCCTCACTCTCCTCTCAAAGGGCTGCTTTCAGTACAAGCAAAACCGACAAGCCTCAAACGCCACCATCGCCGGGGAGCCCATCATCGGGAAACCCATCCTATCCGGCCTTCAGCTTTGAAGGCCTGGATGCAAATCGTACGATCAAAGCTACTGTCATCGCATGTCTCACAGTAGTCGGTACGATTGAGTCCATATTTTGGGCCAAAGTTTTGTGGGCCAAGATGTCAAAATCATCCGAAGAAAAAGGTGAACCAGAAGGCACCTGAAATGTACTAAGAGCTTGGGCATAACGGCTCTTTTCAGCGCATTTTGGAGCGGCGCTGACGCTGGACAGTCTCAAAAATGGGAAGCAGTATCCCATCCATGAAACTAGTAGCTGTATAATATCTTGTACCTTAGAAATCTCCCTAGACGAATATACCCTTCTTCTCTCTATTGCCTACTAGTAGTTGCACCACAACATGAACATGGTTCGGAATGCTGCTGCTACGCAAGTGCAAATTCTTGCGTCCCCCAGTAGTAGGTTAGTACTACTGAGTGTGGACATCCTCTGAAAATGATTTTGCTCATGCCGAAAGCTTCAAGTTCGTGACAGGTTGACAACGGACTCAACAAGCTACTAGTAGTACTACTAGTAACTAACTAGACGCTCGAGCATCCCGCCCGCCTCAATCGTCGCAAACCTCGCATTAACCTCCTCTCCAGTCAAATCATCATACCCATCCTGCCACACACCCTTGGCAATCAAACCTTTCATCGTCCAGTAGCTCGGATGCGCCGTCCGGGCGGCTTGCGCTTCTGGCTCATCCTGGGTCCCCAGCCACACCATCCGCCGCAAAGGCCGGCGATAGCATTCCCACTTCTTTGCGGGAACGTCAAATAGAGCTTTTAGTTGCGCGAGAATTCGGTTTGGGGACACGGAGCCGAGAGAGCGGTAGTGACTGTAGCCCAGCTGAATTAGGAGCCGGGCTGTCTTGGGGGTGATTGCGAGTTTCTTCTGGAGCTCGAGTTGCTCTGGGGAGGCGGTACTAGTAGTAGTAGTAGTTGACCTTCTTGGTGGCATGCTGCAGACTCTCTCCAGCGGAGGGAAGATACTATGTCCTTTTGAGAAGGTTGGACTGAGATTGAACGGGAGTGTGGTCGTGAGGTGGGAAATTTTGGCGCTCCGCTTGCACTTTGACAAGGCACTTACTAGTACTAAGTAGTACTATTTCTGCCCGCCTCCCAATACCTCCCCCGAGCGTAGGTTAAATTACTGGTCTCGATATTTCCGAGCGCTCGAAACGCACTCGACACGCACTCGGATATCATTCCGATTGCGTTCGGGCTACAATCGGAATTCTATTCGAAGACACTATTCAGAAATTCAAAACTTCGAGCGTACGAGCGTGTCTATGACTGTACCAGTCTACCTACGAGCGTATAAACCAGCCCGCCCGCGAGCGTACGAATCAGCCTGCTGTGCCCGGTTCAAGACTTCAATGTTCGGCAAAATTACTAGTAGGTCTATAGGATCCGTTCTAGACCCTTGGCGAAAATCACTCGAAGTTACTACTAGTAGTATCCGCTACTAGACTAGTTACTAAGTAGTACTAAGCTCTCGAGGCTTAGCACCAACGCCTGCGCCAATTTTGTGTTATGACAAGGGGAATGCCTTCGGGCCAGGAATGTCTGAATGCGGAACGGCCGATTACTACAGTTTGAATAGTACACACTCGTAGACAGGCTCATACGCTCGTAGGTACTACTACTAAGCAGTAGACTCGTAGGCTCGCAGGTAGTAAGCTTGCACACTCGTAGGCAGGCTTAGTACGCTCGCTCGCAGGTGGGCTCGCACACTCGTAGGCAGGCTTGTACGCTCGTATGGCGCACAGGACGTGATGGCGCTCGAAATACTACTAGTATCCAAGGGCTGGCGGGTGATGGGACTGCTACGGTGGATGTGTAAAAAGTCGTGTTTGCATCAGAAGTGATTATAGGCACAAGGGTGGTCCCTATGAGATGCCCGCCTATGAGCACGTCTATGAGAGCGACACGCCTATGAAATGGCCCTCCAAATGACCTCGCTCCTCGTCCGAATTACTACTACTAATGTTCGATTCCCTGTCTACGGGCGTATGAGCCTGCCTGCGAGTGTGCGAGCCTACCTACGAGCGTAGCCTGCCATCCCGACCGCCCTGGCTGTCCGGGCTGTCCGGGCTGTCCTGGCTGTCCTGGCTGTCCTGGCTGTTCTGGCTGTCCTGGCTGTCCTGGCTGTCCTAGCTGTCCTAGTTGTCCTAGCTGTCCCACTAGCTGTCCTAGCTGTCCTAGTTGTCCTAGCTGTCCTACTAGCTGTCCTAGCTGTCCTGGCCGTCCTAGCTGTCCTGGCCGCCCTACTGTCGTAGCTGTCGTACTAGCTGTCCTGACTGTCGTAGCTGTCGTACTAGTAGCTGTCCTTGGTGTCCTGGGTGTCCTGGGTGTCCTGGGTGTCCTGGGTATCCTGGTTGTCCTAGCTGTCCTGGGTGTCCTGACTGTCCTGGCTAGTATCAATACCTCCTTAGATAGCGAGATAGAGAGAGTTTTCACAGTCATACGACGCGCACTTAGTAAACCCTCTCCCTCCGATAATACTACTTCGAACGTAGTTGGAGCGCCGAAACATTCGTGCATTTAAGGAATCGCGTTTTACTTGAACGTCGCTTGAGTGGTGTCGAGTCTAACTCAAGTGCGAATCCGGTGGCACTCCAGCTGCTTTCAAACTGTAATCGGCATTCAGACGTTCCTAGGCCCAAAGCAGGCGTACCTCATAAACGTGGGCGTGCACCTCATGGGCGTGCACCTCACGAGCGTACACCTCATAAGCGTGTTATTGAGGAGAAAAGTTGTCTCAAAAAGGCTACAGAGGAAAGTCGCCATTGTCAAGAAGGGACCGTCCAACTTCGTGACTGAGTAGTACTAGTACCAGCTACCCTGGATTGGCCCAAGATTGCCCGGGCTCGAAAGGCCAAGACACGTGCACATTCTAGGCGTTTGATAGCGCCAGCTAGTAGCAGTACCGCCGAGCCTCCACCGCGTCGGCCGCTAGCAGAAACCTTGAAAAAGTCATGACATGGTGCTATCCCTTGAGAGTCGACTGTTTTATCTGCTACTCTTTAGCACTACTACTAATTTGGCGCGAACTAGTTTCCCTCTGCATCCAGCGTGCGCTCGAGTGTATACATCCTGCCTTAAGCCGAGCCTTCGATTCCTATGCTGGGGCTGACCGCTGAGTTGTGCCCATGAAGCCGGACCAGCATCGTCTCACGTATCGCGTGCGCCGAATCCCATCTACATGGACTGTGGAAGATCTGAAGACCGCCCTCCTTGAGGGACTTGGTATCACAGATGACACACAGATCCGCGTTCGTGTGCTCGCTACAGATCTCATCAGGTTCAATCGAGACGAATGTCGGACTGCGGTGGTGTCATTTGGCCTCGAAGGCCGTCCATTTGCTCCGCGTTTCACACTGCAAGGCTCGGGTACTAAGCTTGATTGCGACACCGTTTTCGATGACTTCACACCGCTTTCCTCCTGTGATGGCGACGAGCATCACAACGTCGAGTATGTGTCACCCGTGTTGGATTTCAGCATGTTCTCTTTCCTGCCCGAACAGGATCCTGCGTGGTCTGGGAGTGAGCGCTGTGCTCTGCTCGCGCTCAGGTCGCATCGCCCCATAGGGGCGGAGGCTGTACTCCGCTTATCTTCTAGTACTGACAAGTTCCTCCAGCTGCATCCTAATCCCGGGCTGGGGCGGCCATCCAATTGGTTCTTTCATGGCAGAAGACTCGCCCTACCTGTGGATCCTCGACGGACTGGGAAGGGACTTTCCCCATTTGCGGGTCTGGACATATGGCTATGGAACGAGTTTGATGAAGCAGAGCTCGGGAGAGGATGTTTACGAATTCGCTGATTCTTTTGTCAAGAGTCTTCGTCGTCTTCGACTTGGGCTTGGAGTAACGAATTTCAGACTCTCTGGAGTTCCGTCGCGCTGACACCTCTACCAGGCAATGCACAAACTGCGTCCGATAATTTTCGTCGCTCATAGCCTAGGTGGAATGGTTTTCAAAGAGGTGAGCCCACATCCTCTCTGTCTCATGCACACCTGATCGGCATTCTACTACATGGAACGTTTGTCGGCGTCCGTTCTACTCTTCTGTTGAGACTTTTACATTTGCCATGCTGTCACTGTCCCATACTCATTCATTTACTCGCATTGACTAAGCAGAGACTACGATCTTGGTTCGCTATTTAATTTCTCGTCATAGGCTATAATACAAATGGACAAAAGCAGCGATCAGACTCTTAAAGCAATTGTGGTCGCAACATATGGAGCGTTGCTATTCGCTGTGCCTAGCGCAGGCATGGACGTTGAAGCGCTTGCAACCATGGTGGGCGACTTACCTGCGCGCACGACGCTCAACGAATTGGATGCTCGGATTGGTCAGAGTCTGAGGCGCAGGCAGCATCGTGATTTCTGTGAAGCCTTTCCGTTCGAGGACTCGAAACTGGCTCGCTTTTATGAACTTCACGAAAGTCCGACCGTCGAGAAGGCAAGCCAACCTAATCCGTCTTTTCCTTGGATGTGTCAGAATGCTATAAAGTTCACGCCTCCTAATGCGAATTCATACAGAACTCCTCCGGAGAATGGTCTCGGACTGGCAAGCCCAGACAACTTGTCAACCTCTCATCTGCTTCCCTTGGAAGGCCTTGGGAAACTGACGACGAATTTATCATCGGCCTGGAAGGCGACCATTCGACCCTTGTCAAATTACCCGATTACTACGGAGAGAAAAGGTACGAGAGGATCTGGGATGTCCTTGAGAAATTCCTTGAGGTTGCGATCGAGGTAATTTCATCGCGTTTCAGACTTATCTCGTCCTCAGCCAATCACCGTCCCTTGGAGAGAACGTTACCTATATCAGGCTCCGCTAAGAGAAAGCGCGACGTATACATTGAGGCGAAGCTAGCAGAGCAGGTCCAGAGAGCAGAGAAAATTGCCAAACTTAGTAAGCTTCAAGTCTTACAGCTTATTTATTGTCGCTGACCTTTTCTCACAGCTTCAATTACGTCACCTGCGTTACAATTTAGTCAACAGGAACATGATGCATATCACGTTTCGGTGGAGAAGGCGCTATCGGCACAGGGAAAGGAAAGTGAGCGACGTGGTAAGTCTAGATCGCTGGTGTAATTCAACTTCCGTCTATCAGAGTCCGCTGACCCTACTACAAAGCGTGCCTCGCGTCACTTTCATTTTCCAACCTGGGCACGCGCTACAATCGAGTAGAACAAAGCCTGCCAGGGACATGCCAATGGATTTTCGAAAAGTCTGAATACCTAGATTGGCTGGCAGCGGGTTGGTCAAGAATTGGGCGAAGCTTCCTTTGGATCAAAGGAAAGGCAGGTTCTGGCAAGTCCACTTTGATGAAGGCCATCATTCAAAAAACCCGCTCTTCACCACCCTTGCCCGTTGTAATCAGTTTTTTCTTTGACGCGCGTGGAAACCTACTGGAACGATCTCCGCTTGGTCTCTTTCGTACCCTTACCCAGGAGTTGATCAATGCGCAACCACAACTGATTGAGCGCTTGTTGCCTTCGTATGGAAAAATGCTGGAAACGCAACAGGGCGAATGGCGGATGCACGATTTACTTCTGTTCTTTCAGCAGACGCTAGAGGATGAGCAAATTGGCCCGGTTTATATATTCATTGACGCCCTGGATGAATGCGATGAGGAGGAGACCGACCCGAGGACTAGACGAAATCATGACACTAATGCGAGGATGCTTGTTCGCTTCTTTGAAAACTTAATGGCTTCGTCTACTGAACCAAAGAACCCTCTCCTGCTTTGCCTCTCAAGTCGGCATTACCCTCAAATCACCGTGCGCAACGATATAAGGGTGTTTGAGATTCTCATGGAAGGCGAGAACGATCAAGATATCCGCAACTACATCAACGGCACGCTTATTTCCAACTCCCTTGACACCGACCTGATGCAGAACGATCTCTCTGACCTTATCGCGCGGCGCTCTCGTGGAGTTTTCTTGTGGGTGGTCATTGTAATTCGGGCTCTTTTACAGGCTCGGGATGAGGGGCGGCCCAGAAGTCACTGGAGTGTCATATTGGAGGAAATACCAACCCCATTGAATGACATCTTCCACCAACTTGTGGGCAATCTGAAAGATCAAGACCGGCTTGATTCTGCCATACTTTTCCAACTATTGATACTTGGTAAAGAGTATATGAGTTTGGAGAGTCTCAGGCACGCCTTCGCGTTCGCTACCAATGACCCACCCGGTTCACTCGCCCTCTGGAAACAGTCAGATGGCTATCTAACAGAGGGAGCATTTAAAAGGAGAATCCGCGACTTGTCGTGTGGCCTTGTGGAAGTTAAAGTGCTGCAGGAAAGTCCTTTCAGGCACGAAAATCATCGACCTCAGAGTCCTGAGACAATTGTACAGTATATTCATGAAACTGTTAGGACTTTCTTTGTGGAGGATAGTTACACAAGACTGGCCGAGTTCCATCCGAGATCCAGACAATCACGAAGCCAAAAGGCACACGAGATAGTCATGCAAGCCTGCCTAAACTATCTAGCGACGGTCGATGCTATCGACCTAGCATCTGGTATTCAATTCAAAGACGAAGCGTACTACTCCTGGGTTGGCAAATTCCCTGAAAGGAATCAGAACAAGCACAGAGATACATTTTACTCGCGCATGCCATTCTTACCGTACGCTGCGGGTTGGTTGCGCGGCTACATGATCTCTTTAAGCGTGAGATCGTTGGAAAGACCTCAAGTTGAGCTCTACAAACGTCTGAGAGGGCCATCAAACAAGATCTTTGAGGCATGGAAGAAAGTATACTATTCGTTGATACCTGTCAAGGAACATGAAGGCGATCCTGACTTCTACATCAGATCACAGGCCGACTTCTTTGAGTTCGCTGCTATACGGGGCCTCTCTTATAGCGTTTCTGCAGGACTGAAGGACAGAAGTGGATTAGGGCCCCGAAGCCCGAGGGGTGTCACTCCGTTGATGAGATTGCTAACCCTCGACTCCGAAAATGGCGCTAGGCATCTTGTAGCTCAAGGTGTAGATGTGAAAGCCCGAGATGAATTTGGAAGATCTGTTCTATTCTACGCACACAGCGTTGAGATGATAGAACTTCTACTTGGCGCGGGAGCTGAAGTCGGTGGGATCTGGACATCACCTTTGGTGGGTTCCATTCACAATCCAGAATCTCATGGCATTGGCGTGAATGCCTTGATGTACCACATCAAAGACCCTAATATTGTCGAATGCCTACTTGACCGTGGGGCGGATGTCGATGAAGTCAGCTTGACCGGGAAAACGGCTCTCCAATATGCCTCATCCGAAGCCGTTGCCAAAATCCTACTTGCGAAGCGACCACATTTGCGGAACGCAGAGACACGAAGATACTGGATCTTTTGAGTCAAGTTCAGATCACTGGGCCACGAGTCCCTTTGCAAGACTAAAGAAGGGAAACCACCACTTTACTCACGAGTCACTCAGAACACCGTGTTCGCCAAAGTTCGACTATGCGATGCAAATAAACGTAAGAACTCCAAGGGCATAGAATCAGATTTTGCAGGGTGATTCAGAGCACTTTCTTGCTATGTTGACCTTCCTGATCAAGTACTTTGGTTGCTTTCTTGACAATTTCGGCTCGAGTCGAGTCTCGCGGAGAAATGCTGAATCTACAGCGCAATGAACATCAGCACAAATCAACTCGACAACCAAACCATGCTCACGACATGAAACACCTAAACAGCAACAGACAAGTCGCAATCGACTGCGTCACATCGTTCGGCTCGATCCACACTTCCTCCTCCATCTCAACCCTTTCTTACCAATCTCAAACCACCGCGGAATCTGCACGATCACCAACGGCAGCGCCCGCTCCGCCAGATGCATACCCCGACAGATGCACCTCCCAGGCCCAAAGGACCAGTGATCGTGATCGCTGACATTGGCCGCCTCGGCCGCCTCACCGGCAGACAAGATGGCGTTGCGCATGGCTGAACGCTCCATTTAACGTGGAATTTGTCCTACCAGCAGATCCGGGGTCAAGACCCTTCGGCGGCGGAGCTATTGCGGCTGATGGCATGCTTAGGCAACCAAGATCTCTAATACGAGCTATTTGAAGCCAGAACTGATGACAAACCATCGTGGTGGTGAAAGGGCGGCAGGCGCTCCAGCACCAGGACCGACGAAGAGCGTGAGAATTCGGGACTAAAACAGGAAAACCGAACACAGTTATCTATCTCTTCAATCTTCACTTGAGCATCAGCTTCCGTCACCTCGAGCATCTTCTTTCGTTTTTCTTTTTTTCGCTCACCTCCAATTTTCACCACTCTACTACTTGAAGCCGCTGCGCTAGAATCAGTATGGCCGAAGCATTCACCATGGTCGGCGGGCTACACCAAGCGAGCGTCTTTGACGACTATAGGGGGCAACAGACGGACAAGTATGTGGCGCCAGAAGTTGCGGTGTTAGCTGCAATCCGACATCATCACCTTCAAATGACCGTCACAACCACGACTGTTCATCATGCCAACCTTCTACACTATGTAGGTGCTGTCGGTGCTGTCGCTGAGCTTGACACGATAGAGTAGCATCCTGCGTGTTCGAGGCTTCATTGCTCCGGCTAGCGAACAGGACCCAGGAAGTCTGTGCGATGCTGTTCAATTCGCCAGATTCAAGTTACTTCTCATTCGCTACATGAAGGAAGCTTTCATAGCGACGCTGCTTGCTCTGGCTCGTACTGAAATGAATGGGGGTGGGAAGGACGACGATGACATTGACGAATTCCCTTTTTGGAAGGAGATCCAGGAGCAAGTCAAGGTCGTGCGCGATGAGATGCGAACCAAGCAGGAGGCTTTGAGAAGTGCAATGTTTGCACCGTTCGACCTGATCCTGAACGTGAATCAATACTATTCACAACCAACTCAATGAATGGAAGCTGCCGCATCAGCCTAGCGTGAGTATGGGTATCTCAGGGAACACAGCTACCATCTCCTCGATTACCCAATAGTAACCTTTCCTCATCACCCGTTTGTAGCGCCCGCATTTCCCGTGATCACTTCAGTTCTTCTCCTCCCAAGATTCAGAATGCTGAGCATCAGTCTACACCCCCCTTTGTCAACTCCGATTGCAAGCATACATTAGCAATTGTCCGGTAAACGGTTGCTATAGCCAACAGCGACACCAGGAATTTCGATTTTCTGTCCGCTTTAATATCGAAAGCAGCTAGGGCGGGGGAATCTGCAGGTTCAAGCTTGCTATCGGATCTAACTAGAAAGCCACGACTGCGGCGGGCAACGGGAATTCTGTTAGCGCAAAAACTGGTAATTTGCAACTCAGATCTCGAACAAATCGACCACTGCACCACCGTTTGTAAGGTGGGGGATCTGGAATACACGCCCATGAGATGCACGCCTGTGAGGTACGCGCCTATGAGATGCAGATGACGCCTATAAGGTACACGCCCATGAGACACATGCCCGTGAGATGCCTCTCCACCCTGATTTTCCTTTCCACCCTTTTGAGCCGCCTCAATGCCGGGTCCAGCAAGCTCCTGTGTACCCACAGCCCCCCGTGCAGGTCGCTCCTGTTCGTGCCCCGCCTCACGCTCGGAGCGCGTGGTCGCGTCGGCCGGCCCGCGCTTCTGCGATGCCGTAGCAGGTTCCACTATCTCTGAGGCGGGGGCCGGGATCAGGAGTAGGTCATTCTGGCGGAGAATTATCGTCACGCAGCTGATCTGCCTACCTCTCATAAGCGGTGGAGTCGAATGAGATCTTGGAGGGGGTCTGGTCCTGGTGCGGCTTCCAGCACAGGGTCGCTAGATAGGCGGTGGAAGGGATCTTATTATTCCTACTCATCTTCGCGTTAGGCCACCCCCTGCATAACCTCTCGTACCTCACAAGTGACCATAGACCACTTGCGAAGGATGATAAGGGACTTACCCTTCGTCATATGATTGATTGCAACGTACCATTCACCTCGATCGTAACGGTACAGAGAATTGAGTTCTGCAGCTGCACGCCTATGAGACGCATGTCCATGAAGTGTATGCCCATGAGGTGCACGCCTGTGAGATGCTCCAAGAAGGCTTTGGGGAAAACCTCCAGGTCTCCCATCTTACAAACGGTGGTGCGGTGGTCGATATGTCAAGATCTGAGTTACAAAACACGAAGTTTTGCACTAGTTGCGGGGTCCCTATTTGCCGCCGTGATTGCGCGCCGGTGAAACCAAACGGAAGGGAGACCGCGACTTCCTCATCGCTCAGACCTCGCTATGACGAGGGAGGCGGCGCTGCGACCCTTTCGAGATGCTCACTTTCATGGACTATATTGTCCATGCATTTGGCACCTCCACAGGCTGGAATCATGATAATAGCTACAGCTCCCTCACTGCAACCTCCGACGCTCTACTCTCCTTTCCCACTCCGTCGTCATTATCTTTACGCGTATCTTCCCTGAGCACGCCCCAATTCGCGACCTCATACACCCTCTCGACGCTCGGGCAAATTGATGGATCGATATCCTACCTTTATTCCTCTGTCCCGCTGGGTCACGTCCCATCTCGCACGGTCAGCATACCGCTACGCACTCTGGTGAGAGGCTACCGTGATATAAAGCTCCCATTTATTCAACTCAACTCCTACGATGATCCTGAAGCGCGCAAACCTATACTCCTTCATGGGACTCTTGCTTTACCACCGCCTTCCAACCTCACTGCGCTCTATGCGCGGCGCATCAATTCCAAAACACTGTTGTCACTGTCTCTGAACAGCCTCTCCACATCCACACCTCCTACAGGATCGGGCCCACCGCCTGCGTCAGTGTTGGGGCATATACAGTATGATACTGGACGATACTCAATCGAAGGGCTCGCCTCGTCAGACAGTGCGCTCTTGGGAGTTCGAGGACTCTGGAACTTTGGGCTTGGACCTTCAAAAGAGAGTGTTGATGCAAGTGCTATTGATACTTCGCCTGCAGAGCCTTCTTTGCCAAACGAAAGAGTCATGGCGAAACCGAGCCTTTTATCGGCAGGAGCTGAGGCCTATTACAGTCCATTGAGCTCGGTAATAGGGCTCAGTACTGGTCTACGCTTTACAACCTTGGCATCTCACAATTCTACGCCTGCTGTTGCTTCGACGCTGTCTTCTAAGCCGCTTGCAGGCACCTCGGCCGCGTTGTCATCCGCTCTTGGGGCACCAGCGAACGTGGCCCATTCATCATTCCCCTATACTCTGACTCTGACACTTACGCCACTGACAGGGTCTCTGGCTTCGACATACTCGGTCAGGCCGACAGAGAATCTTGCTCTTAGCTCCCGTTTTGGATTTAACGTCTACAGCTGGGAGAGTGAATATGTCCTAGGGGCGGAGATCTGGCGGCGCAGACGGAAACGGCTGGCAAAGACGGGAACTGATCCCGATCCACTCGCTTGGGCTCGTGATAAAGCTGCAGAATGGCTCACCGATGCTCAGCGTGCGTTGGAACGAGAGAAAGTCGATCGTGGGGAGGAAAACGTAATCAAGCTCAGGATCGACGACGGTTGGAATATTCGCGCCCTTTGGACGGGAAGAGTCAAGCAATTGCTGGTTTCTGCTGGTGTGAGTGTGGCCCCAGCTTCGTCGACCAGCTACAGATATCAAGTGTCTGGCCCGGATGGTGGAGCTATCGCTGGAGGTGGTATGGAGAAGAGGTGGAAGGGGAGCGTTGGAATTGAGGTTGCTTATTCCAGCTGATGGCTCGCTTATTTCATGTCGCAAGGCGTGTGGCGGTGGAACAGTTGGGTAGGCCCTCTACTCGAACATTGCGGCTTGTCAAGCACCGATCACGTTCACAGTATTCCGCGTGCCTCAGACAGAGCTCCTTCAAGGAACATCAGGCATACACACATCTCTCTTACTTCACTGAGCCATCCTATGATCGAACGTGTGCATCCCAGACTAGTACGCCTAGTTATGTAACATGGCGATCTTTGTCAAAAGGCCCTCTAGGCTCTAGGTGTTACACCAGCCAGTCCCAATTGTCCGCGGTGGTACGATCACGTCTGATATGAAATCCGCGATGGAGTTTGCAGTTCCGCCTAAATTACGCATGATGGAGGGTATGGAGATTGCGCTGAACCGTACTAGCCGACAACCGGGAATTGGAGCTCAGTGGATCCTGGCCTGATTCAGTTTGTGGGTGGTTCAAGTCTTCCATTCCGGAAGACCGGAGCCTATGCGGGCTTTGCCTTTTTCAGGTCAAGGTCTCCTAGGGCTAAGTGGTACTCACTAGCGCTTGCACTGCCGCTGAAGCTGACTACTTCGCCAAAATGGACCATCTGCCTCCGTTTCAGTAAGAGAGAGGCCGCAATCGGCGTTTGTACTTCGCCATTAGAGGTAGCCTCGGTTATCGGAGCTGGAACTAGAGGTAAATAAGCCCTGACGTTGCGGAGGACGAGGACGACAGTTCGGGGGCTTGGAATATCAGAAGAAGCGGAGGTACTGATGGTGAATAGAGCTCTAGAGAAGGGCTTGGCTAAAAAAGATGTAGGAGGATCACGTGGAGAGGATGAAGTTTGTTAGGTGGGAGAGGCACGCTTGGGCCGAGATAACGGTTTAACTAAGTTAATTACATGACGCTAAGCTTCAGGCATTCCGAAGATGGGTGAATGTCGTCGTTGCAAAAAGCTTTCCCGGAAGATTTACCTTCACGAAACTTGTTACATGGAAAAGTACGTGAAGTACTGATTGGAAATGAATTCATCAAGTCTAGGTTTTCTGCCTTTAATCATCTTATACGAGAACGCATTGGCTTGTGAGAAGTCGGAGGTCCTTCTCCGAAGAGGCGCAAAAAGTGTCCGGGCGAGATACGTCCAGCCCTGTCTGAGCACCCTAACCAACGCATCGACGATCGAAAGCATCGACGATTACCTTCCCCGAGCGCTTCCCCATATACGTCCTAGCTTTTGTCAAGTAAAATCTACTGAAAGTGCCTGACCTCGCCAATAATGCGTGCTTCATACGTTTTGAATCCTCTGACAAATGGCGGCCACTCACGACCGTGCGATAGAGGTAGATCTCATCCCATTCTTTGGATACTATATCCTGTACTTCTCTGACAGCTGACCGTTCTGACAGGCCGAGGGCTCCGAGGGTCCCACCTTGGGCTCTGACTCGTGAAGGCTCCCTAATTTTTCTGGAAGAAAGCTCTTAAAAGAGCTGACGGATTTCAGGTCAACCTTGGCTACTACGCTTGAATCAAGTGCCACATCCTACATTTGGGAGAATGGCCGGAGATACCACGGCTACAAAGCTGGGCGTGAGTTGCATTAATGAGTACTCTGCAGATCTCGACTAAAGCACTTCAGTATACTACTTTCCCAATGATGAGGTACGCATAACGGGGGTGACTGTGGTTGTTTGAAAGGCATCAAGTGTCTCCTGACAACGGGGCAGAAAGAGCTCGATCGAGAGGACATGAAACATCATGCCACACGTCTACTCCTCAATGGCGCACTCCATATCACATCGTTCGAATGCGAGCCTCTTAGTGCGCTTGATTTGGGTACTGGCACAGGTCTGTCTCATGAACTCCCGTTTAGAAACAAGAATCTGACTCAAGGCTAGGTATATGGGCCATGGAATTTGGTAGGTTGTGTTCTCCTCTTGCAGTATCCTTATGCTCAAACCTCTTTTCAGCTGATGAAAATCCGAAATGCCATGTTAGCCATCGCGCATACTATGATGTGCCAGTTGATGTTGACTGAACTCAGGTCGTCGCCGTTGACCTCAGCCCAGTACAGCCCGCGTAGTGCGTCTGAGCATAAAGGTTGGAAACAGAAATACTGACTTTGTAGTGTTCCACCAAATCTTGAATTCCAGGTCGATGATTTTGAGGCTGAATGGACATTCCCACCCGATTCGTTTGATTTTATCCATGTACGTTACCTTGCAAAAGCAGTGAGAAACTGGCCCAGATTATTGAGTCAGTGTAAACGGTATGCATTGGAATACCCTTCCATTCTCACAGGACTGAACGAAGCAAGTTGTCTCAAGCCGGGAGGAACAGTCGAGCTCGTCGATATGGACTTGAACTACACGTCCGACGATGGAAGCGTCACCGAAGCAAATAGTTTGAAACTCTTTGTGGAAGATATCACAAAGGCAGCCTCCAGCGTTGGTATCTCCTTGAAGATCGCAGGTGAGTTTTACGATTTGCTGGAAGAAGCAGGATTCGTCAATATACAAAATGAGGTCTTCGAGCTACCTATGGGGCCATGGTCGAAGGACAAGCGTTTAAAAGAAGTCGGATTGTTCCACCGTGAGCAGTATCTTCAGGCACTACACGGTATTGCTCTTGGACTACTAGGAAGAGTCTCTGGGTGGTCTCATGATGAGATTCAAGTGTGCATTGCAATAGTTCGGAAGGATATCCAGAATGCGGCAATACATGGATACTGGTACAAGTGAGTGAAAAGCCTTCCCTATAGTAACACATTACTGACCAGTTCTAGCCATTTTGTAACTGGGAGGAAGTTGCCTTGTCCAACATCCGCCGACACAGGTTCTCCAGATGTAACGACTCAATCTACAACAGACCATGTTGGCGAAGAGGCGACCACTGAGCGAGAGCCCTGACCTCCACAGTCCAGCAGCACCCCAGGGATAGGAAGATGTAGGCATGGCAGAATTCTCTATGCAGCATGGTCTGGTGGGACCACCTTTTGATTGCACCTTATGGGTGGGGCACACATCTCTCTGATAGAGAGCTATGTAGCACAGATAGCGCATATAAAGAATCGAGCTTTCTCTACAACTTATCTCTAGGTTTCCACTTGTCCCTTGTTGCTGTGCTTGCACAGCTGTACGACTAGGCTGTCTACTTGCTTTGTCACTTCCACAAGGGTCTAAATGGTGCCACCACTGGTCTATCGTCACACCAAAGCGCTGCGGTCAGCTCCATGTATCAGCCGGAGATAGCTGAATGAACTTTGTTACGGAGGAAGCACCGAACTAGAATGCAGATTTCAGGAGCGGGAGTGATGAGTCGTTCCAAGGTTAGCCCAATAATGGCACGTTGGCTTTCTGAAAGACCATTGGGCACCTTGCTCCCGCTCAAAGATGACATACGGAATGCCTGCCTAGCGGGGGATCAGTAAGACAGTAACGGAATTCGACAGATTAGTGGTAACATTTCTGAGACCCTGCGCAACTAGGCCAGTGGAGCATGTTGAAGATCCATTCGGCGATGCAGCGTGGTTGTGTAAGTTTGTCTGGGATCACCTGCTCGAATGGCCATCACATTCAACATGCTTGCGTGAGCCCTTCAGCAAAGACTTCTGAAGCTGACATACTTATGTTCCAGGAGTTCGGGGAGATGCTGGAGCACGGGTTGAGGGGTTTTATCTCCCTACTGAGTTGGCAACGAGAACAGGTCTAGTTGGGAGACTTTTGGACTCGTTTAACTAGCACCTAGCTAAGCGCCATTCTGGCGGGCTTCCCGCGGAGCCGGCCCCGCCTGGGGGGAGTTCATGTCTTCGCGGATTCTTTGTCCCTCAAGTTGAGCCCCCCTCAGACACCTATAACTTCACTTTGATCCCATGCTTAATTTCGACGTTCATCCAAAGAGATTGACCTTTTATACGAGCCATCAGAAATGACAACGATGATTTCTAGGCAGTGGTTCAGCACATGACTCTCGAACGATAATGCCGTGCGGCTGGAACGTAAATCAAGCCGAAATGTCTCTCGCAGCCCAGACCAGAATGCAACACATCCAAAGCCTCGCAGCTGTCTACAACAATGAGGTCAACTTGTCGAGACAATTTTCGAAATTTCCATACCATGCACACAAAAGGAAAGCAATTGAAGCAGAAAATTCATGCTTCATTGCATGAAACCGGGCTCGCCACGAGACGGCCTAAAATGCAGCCTGATACGCGCGCGGCACAGCCCCAACATGCGAGTGCTTGTCCTTGAGAAAAGTACAAAAGGCTTTGCCCATCCGATGCAAATTTATCTCTCCTCGCTTGTCCTACCAAAATTTTCTGTTCGGATTCTCGATGTTCTCCTCTTAGCAGTTGGCATCATCTTACCTCTCATGTCCGGGGAGGTTCAATTGCAAGAGGTGCTTTTTGGCCTGCAAAATCCCGCGAACGAAAAGCTATTCTTTGATCGGTGTGCCAGACTTTTCGAAACAGATGATGCAAAGACCTGGGTAGATGTGTACGAACCTGGAATCGCGCAAACGGTCCAGGTTGAGGCATCTGCTGTCAATGATTCCTCCGGAAGTGGGCCACCACGCAATGGCTCCCCTATTCATCGGGTCGGCGACAACATACAGTATGACCAATTACGCTTTCTCTAGCTCGAGAGACTCTAACCTATGGGCTGTCTCAGATATCTTGGTCGCTGTGACGTGCCGTGCTATCGAGAGGGAAGCGTCGAAGAATTAAGATCGCGTGTCGAGCAAACCCGCAGGGATCGGGACGCATCTGCTAGCAGCGATCGTCGTAGGAAACCGCTATTCTGGTATGGACACCAGAAGCCTCCTTCTCTCGGTCTACTGATACAGATATAGCATTGTGCGACAACTCCATTCATGGTCGAGGCTCCTGACCAGCCATGCACTTCTTGACTACGTCCTCTCCACCTTTGATTCGCGTGTCAACGATTTCATATTGCCGTTTGGCGTCAAACATTCAGAGACGGACATCGGAGGCCCGCGATTATGGTATTTCCCAGGGAAACTAGGTGATCTTGACCGAGAAGAGGAATACGGCAAATACTATGGTCAGAGCAATCCTCCACTTGCTGCCATAGGCAAACCCACTGATTCTCGCTGTGGGTGTCTATTGCTTGAGTAAGGGAACTAACAGGAGCAGATTGCGCGTATACACTGAAATATGTCGAGCGCAGCCGAAGAGATAATCCCAATCGACCCTGGGCGGAACGCCAGACGACTATAGCTACACATCGAAGCGAGACCAGCGGGTGGTTGTTGATATCACCGTCCGTACCTATGCAAGAGTATCTCGACCGGTACATGCGGGCACTTAAAGACGGCGAACCTGAGAATACATTCGCTATCCATCTACTCTTCATTGAAGCCGCCATGATCAATTGGCAGCCATATATGGCATATTTGACGGAGGAGACCAATGAAGGAGTCAGTCATCTGCATGACCGACCAACAGCGGTTCACTCACATACCTGTAGGCTAATCGTGCCATCGTCACCTCGTTTACCAATAACGAAGAAGATGAACATATGAAGACCCTCTTCCTCGAGGACCGACAGAAACTCCAGATGATCCAAGATCGCATAACCGATATGTTTGCTATGCTTGACTCCACCCTTGACATCGCCAGCTCACTCGAAGAAAAGTACTACATTTTCCATCTAGGTCTTGACGCGGTCACGAAATCCCGAGTCCGGTCCGACGCGATTGCCTTTGCATTCCATGAAAAGATCAAAGAACTCAAGTTCATTCGCCAAAAGCTCGAATCTCTACACAGAAGAATGAAAGCAGTCGTGCAGCTTTCCTCATCTGCGCTGGACCTGGAGAACGGCCATTCATTGCGTGCCCTTGCCGAAGAGGCGCGCAGGGAGGGCAAAGTAATGCACGCGCTGACGGAGAAGGCCACCCAAGATGCAGCAGCCGTCAAGGTCATTACAGTCATCACAATGATCTACCTGCCATTGACCGTGGTCGCGAATTTCTTCTCCACCCAATTCGTGACACAAAAGCCCGTTGGCGAAAGCCACGTGATCGAGGTTGTGGACAACTGGTGGATACTGGTGGCAGTCGGCTTGCCACTGACGGCGATCACATTCTTCATGTGGTGGGCTATCTCGCAGCGGATGCTTCTCACCGACGCTTTGCGAGAGCTGAGGACGAGATCTGTGGCGCACCTGAGAATACTGGCATCGAGAAGGGGGAGCAAGAAGTCGGTCTCAGACCAGGAAAGTTTGGCAGGGGCTGACGATGGCGTTAGGTAATGTCATTATTTGACTGAGTCACATTATTAACTCGCGTGATACACACGGGACAGGTAGATAAGTCCTCAGCGAGTAGATGTCCCCATAACCCACCCCACAACGCTCTCTTTGGAAATGCTTGATAGGGTCTGATGGTCTACAAGGTGTCTAGGATAGAATGGAAGGTACCCAACCACAGGTTTTCGCTTAGGAACCCCTCCATAAACGCATTTGAACGTTCTCGTTCTGTCGTCTCCTGAGATCAGACTTGAGTGTTGCCAACCAGTAAATTAGCGGAGGCTGCAACTCATTGGATGTCAGACATGGACCGCCTTTCTATCAGCCGTTTGATCCGGTGGGCCAGTACTTTTGTCCGCAATGCCAAGGATTCACTGCACCGAGAGGGATGTCCCTGCATCATAATGCCCCTTAAGCTGCATGCACTGCCCCGCCCGCCAATGCGCTATTACAATTTTCGGCGAGCCCGGTGAGATCTAGCCTTCATCATCACTGTGCCAAGATGAAAGAAGCTGGTCTCTTGGCACTCAGCAGCCCATAGAAAGGGCATTCGGCGAAGTCACCGTAAGACAGGCTCACAGAATCCCTTTCCTCATAAGCCATGGGCTGGCCAACCTGTGAGACGGTACCATGTTCAGAACGCTGACAACTAAGTGATTCATACCCCACGCTTTCGAATAGTTACGAGTAGGCACGTGCTATGGTACGGTGACTTTCTCTAAGGATGCAACATCAAGATGGATTCCGTCCGAGTCTCTACAGGTGCTCGATCCTGCTGGGAGGAATCCTGCATTGTGGCTTGTCTTCGGGCCTGTCGCTAAATCTCTTGTCCTTTAAACGAACTACTGTCTTTGGCTTGCGATGGATGTCATAGCTTAGACTTGCTCAGTACGACCGAATTGCTACATCAAGCAAACCCATCATCCATGTTAAGCAAGCAGATGGCGAGGTTTTTCAGCATGACACTACGGATCAGAAGAGGATATCGAGCTCATGTCACAATGCAAGCCCCGTACAGTCACCGGTTACATGGGAAGTGTACACAAGGGAAATCTTGATGTGGTTGGCTAAATCTCCATTCGTATTCGTGATAGCTGTCTTACATTCCTAATCCCTTGACAAGAAGCCTCGAAAATATTTGCACAAAGTTACCGCACCTTTGCTTGCGGGTAGTATTCGCTGAATCGCTGATCAAAAAGTGAAAACAATACACACAAGAACTGGTTCTCTTGTCTCATCTCGCCAAGCCCATGTGATTGCCTTCTCGACTCCCACTCAAGTATCTCTCCCTCATAGTGGCACTCCCGCAGTCCCGAGTTGATCTTCTCGACGAGAGTGGTCGCGGTGTTGACTCCATCTGGACCGGATATTCATACATCACAGGCGCCGCCTGCTCCTGCAACATCCTCTCCTTGTTGATGAGATCCGTGACCGACATTAGACACCGGTCATGTGCTAGTCTCAGGCCATCGCATTCATCCGCCCCCTCGACTGTGCATATCGATAGGATGCTCGCAAGGCGTGCGCGCTGGGCCTGGAATGCGGCTTGGATGGCTTTTGTACTCATCTCATCATCTGAGTCTGAGCTGTTGCTCGCTGAGCTCGAGGAACGGGAGAGAGTTGATGATGACGAGGATGATTGGCGGGAGTGTGATTTCAGCACCGTTGGAGCATGACAGTAGACAAGTGTAGCTAGCTTCCAGATGTCGCAGTAGATGCAGCGGGTAGGGCAAACGCCGCATATGACTTTCTGGTTTTGTGCACTGGGGCGGAAGCCGCGCAGGAGAGCTTTTCTGTATTTGCAGCCAGCGAATGTTGGTGTGGAGGGCGATGATGGCGAATAACTTGAGTAAGACATTTTGGAGCTGTCCTTTTGGTATTTGGTAGAGAGATGCCAAGATGTTTGTTGATTGGCCGAAGATTGTTACAACTGAAGTTGAAGGCTGTGTTCGAGAAAGGAGTTTGTTTGTCCTGTGAGGTATAGAAGACTAGACTTTCAGAGCCGATGAATGAAGTAGTACTTGAGGAAGGGCGATGATTCACATCCTTATACCAAGGAGGCCTTGTTACGACATCAATGGGATGTCTTGAGACTCACCGTGAGTCTTGTGTGATTACATGGTTGCGGATTACAAGCATGTCGACTCTGAATCGGGCAAAGCGGTGAGGCAGGTTGCAATGCAAAACCCCTCGATACGGTGACGCCTCAAACGGGAAGAAAGGGTCCGTGTCCCTTGGACCAATGGCGTAGCTTGGCCTGGGATAAGGCAGCTTGCCTTATGGCAGAGGGGATTGGCAAATGCTCGATACGAAAGAGCGAATGTCTTTGTGGCTACCATGTGTTCTGGCGGATAAAATGGTTCTAGAAACGAATTTTAGTCTCGAGTTACCCGGGGGGTTGCATCTTCATCCCTAACCAGGCCCGAAATGGTAGGTAGATGACGCGCAGAGGGGAAAGCCGTTGGCAGCGGAAAGAGGTTACAGGGGGGCTAAAGGTGTTAGGGACAAGCAAGGCTTGTAAGCTAAAATTGTTGCCCCCCTGCCCCCGCCTTCTACAGCTGGTGTGAATGGCTGCAACCCCTCGCAAACCGTAAATCATTTAGGCCAAGGTGGCTGGCCTGAATTGCGTCAAGCGGTGAGCTGAAGGGAGCGTCAAGGATTGCTCAGACCTCTTGTACCATAGCCACTCAGGCGGTGACAGCTCTCTCTACTCCTTTGTCCAACACGGGATCATTAAGGTTCCCGTCCACCCGATGTTTCTGATGAACAAGTGGTTCGAGCTTCCATACACACAAGAAGCTCGGACATGGCACATTCCAAAGCTCTGACTTTCGCCTTAAGCCTTCACTCCGCAGAAATATTTCTTGGGCCCGACACGATGTTGCAGGGTGACCTTTCTGCCCAGAATACCAGCCTGTCATCCCAAGTCTCGTGAGGGAAAAAAAAAGAACAGTCAGGCTGTTCTCAAAGGAGTCAGTGCCTTTGTTGGCGAATGTCTTGTCCCGATGTCATCAGTCATAGGTCATCCTGTCGAAATACCGCTTTAGGATACAATTGAGGAGTCTACGAGGATCACGTTGATGATTCACAACATTGCTTATTGCTCATGGGCTTGTTTGGTCACGCATGCAGTCCCAATGGCAATTGATCGCCATAAGATAAAGCAGTCTTGAGTGAAATCATAAAATATCTCAAAGCTCGTAATCAATGATGCAGGCCAAGCACTCGAGATGCGCCCTTTGTCGGCGATAGATTTGCGCCGATGACTCGATTTGTAACCTAGGGTCGGCGAAACATTCTTACAAAGCCGTTCTTTCCGAAGCATGTTGCCATAGGGCTTGGCGTGTGTGGCAATTGCCTTGGGCGACGCCAAGGCCTGTGAGAATATTCATATCACGGACTTTTAAGTGTAACGCTGTCGGTGAGACCGCCACGTCCATCCGCGTTGAAAGCATCGCGAAGAAGATGCAAGCCCCGCAGCTGTTAATAGTCAGTGCTCCATTCGTGCCACACACGAGGCGTAACCATATACCATACGCACGGCTGCAGGAGTATTAGAAGATATTCTTGCAGTTACGAACATACACCGGTTATCATGGTAGCGTTGGAATGGATTTGATCTACACTCTGCTAACGTCAGTCTGGCGGCTTTCTGACCGCAGACACCTCTAAAGGAAGGGCTACAACCGACTCGGCGCCTCACCCGAGAAAATATCCCGCTCGACCCGACAAACATCGGACCTGATCTTCTACTGGAGAACCATGCATTAGCGCCCCAGATCTAGCCCATCGGGCGCCTCCTCTGGTAGCCACATCGAGCGTTGGGGGTTTCGATAGGCCTACCCTTTCTCTGGTGCTCTCGATGTCCAAGCAATCAATCGTGGAGCTGGGTGGCGGTTGCTTTTTGCTTCAATAAATGAGCCCCTTCTAAAATGGGCGTTTGCCATTACGGGCCCTCGGGAAATTGAGGGGGTGGTCCGCGACCCTCCACACCTTCAGGGGTAATACGATGTGGGGATGAAGTAAGTACTCACCCATAGTGTCAACAGAATGAGGTTGGACTCACAGAACCGAGTTTGAAGGACCAAAATGATGTTTGTACCTCAAGAGTAAGAACGGTTGGAAGGAACTTGTCGTTGGCGTTCTGTGGGAAATTGGTAAGGTATTGGAGGGGGGCTTGTCATCGGAATACGACTGTCGTACGGCGAGATGTGGAATAAACGGCCCACAAAACCAAACTTCATCAATGCCGCATCCTAGTAGAGTTGGGGACGGGTGCCCTCTTGGGCTTTAGAATCGAGGGTATTATATCTGATCGAGTGAACTTTGGTAGTTAAGGAATGTTTTCTACAGGCGACGATGAATACTGAAATGTCGGCGATAAACCCTCGGTTGTGGCGGTCGAAATAACTTCATTATCAGTTTGGTGGACGACCTGAACATCTCCGTCCTTTCGCCCTTTTCGCCCTTTTCTGTGCTGGGCAACCTTATTAGAGTCGGAATGTGTGCCTTCAATAACGATAAATATACCGGGGATTCGCCAGTATCACCACCAGGCCGGCAGTCTTCATCAGGATTCGCACCCTTTGGACGGCGTAATGAATGAACTCGCGCATATGGTAGCAGTAGCCGCCCATGGCGTGAATCGAAGCTCGTGTCTTGAAGTAGCTGTGGGCACAAAGCACAACAGGAATCACACCAACCAATCGGCCCCAGCTATCCTCACGCATCCATCATTGAATTGAGTCTTTCAGCTCTTGAAACCTCTACCCTCCTCAGATGTGTCGCTGTTCGGCTGTGTCGCTCGCTTCAATCTGTCTGCGATGGACGTGCCGGCGTCGATGGATCGCGGTCGCTTTCAGGCGCCACCAGCTGTCGGTCAGCTACCCCCACCTGGCTTGCGCGGTCGAGCTCTCGGGGGATGGAGAAATCTTTGATTCCGATGACGACAGCGACCTCCCCTCCAGTGAGGCAGATCTTGGGCTCTCCCAAGCAGGTGACTAGGGTGATTGATCTCACCCGCGACAATGATAGCAATAGTGAGAGTGACGACGGTAATTATACTGAGGTGAGCTGGCTCAGTGGTCCAGGTTGTACCACAAACGTCGGAGTATGGCAGCGGACGGGGAGGAGTGGCTGGTCTAGCGATGAGCGCGAAGAGTTCCGCGACCGATACGGGGTGGAAGGGCACGAGTAAGCGGGATGGATTGCAGTGCTAGCTGGCGCCTACACAAATTAGCTTAGAGTTGGCCAGAGGTTGCTTTGACTTGCCTGGACCAGAGGTTTCCACCAACTGTCTGACCTCAAAGATACCGAGATCTTCGCATTTCGCTCTAGAAAGACGGCGAAATGCACCTAAGCCATTTCCAATCTGATTCTTTGCAATAATGTCTGGGATACCAACCAGTATCACCGCAGCTACAGAGGGCTTCTAAGGGAGTTTGAGAGCCCGTTAGCGCGCTTCATCCTTGGAAGCGCTCAGAGGCCTTCCCCAACTCCAGTAGCTATGGCGATCAGATCTAGGCTTCTTGGGTTGGCTTCTTGCGGGAAGCCTCTCAATTTATTCTGTCATTAACGCAAGTCACTTCTGGCCAAATCGGCATTTTTTCATCGATTTTTCGACAACTTACCACAAAATTACGTGTAAAAAGAAGATGGGGATCCTGGCGGTGGATAGGGAGGGCACGGATGGATGACTAGGAATCTGAAGGAATAGGAGTGAACAGCTTCACGGCGGTCTCGTGCCCGTTCTCCGTTGGCCACGACAGCGGCGTCCACCCACACTCTGTGTCCTTGGAGGCCACGTCGACACCCTTCTTGATCGGCAGCTTCACCATTACCTCGTGCCCAGCGGCGTCCGACCTTCGATATCTTTGGAGTCCACGTCGGCGCCCCTCTCGAACAGCAGCCACACTATCGCCTTGTGCCCGTTCCTCGCGGCCCACCATAGCGACGTCCGACCATCTCTATCTTTGGATTCCATGTTGGCGCCCTTCTCGACCAGTAGCCTCACCACCGCCTCGTGCCCGTTCCCCGCGGCCCACCGCAGTGGCGTCTGACCATATTTATCTTTGGAGTCCACGTCGGCGCCCTTCTCTACCAGCAGCTTCACGACGGCCTCGTGCCCCTTCTCCGCGGCCCAAGACAGTGGCGTCTGACCATACTCTATATTCTTGGGGTCCACGTCGGCGCCCTTCTCGACCAGTAGCTTCACCATCGTCTCGTGACCGTACTCTGCGGCCCACATCAGCGGCGTCTGACCATACCGAGATTTGGAGTCCACGTCGGCGCCTTTCTCTACCAGTAGCTTCACCACTGCCTCGTGCCCGTCCTCTGTGGCCAACCATAGTGGCGTCCGACTATACTCTGTATCCTTGGAGTCCATGTCGGCGCCCTTCTCGACCAGCAGCCTCACCACCGCCTCGTGCCCGTTCCTCGCGGCCCACCACAGCGGCGTCAGACCATACTCTGTGTGCTTGGAGTTCACGTCGGCGCCCTTCTCGACCAGCAGCCTCGCCACCGCCTCGTGCCCGCAAACCTCGGCACACAACAGCGGCGTCACACCATACTTTGTGTCCTTAGAGTCCACGTCAGCGCCCTTCTCGAGCAGCAGCTTCACTACCGCCTCGTGCCCGTTCTCTGCCGCCCACAACAACGGTGTCCGACCGTATTCCGTGTCTTTGGAGTTCAGGTCGACACCGTCCGTCACGAGCAGCAGCTTCACCACTTCCTCATGCCCATCCCCTGCAGCCCACGACAGCGGCGTCCTACCATCCTTGTCCTTGGAGCCTGCATCAACATCATCCTTCGCGAGCAGCAGCTTCACCACCGCCTCGTGCCCGTTCTCCGCGGCCCACGACAGCGGCGTCCGACTATATTTTGCGTCCTTGGAGTCCACATCGGCGCCCTTCTCGACTAGCAGCCTTACCACCGCCTCGTGCCCGTCCCTCGCGGCCCACCACAGCGGCGTTTGACTATACTCTGTGTCCTTGGAGTCCACGTCGGCGCCCTTCTCGACCAGCAGCTTCACCGCCGCCTCGTGCCCGTTCGCCACGGCCCAGGACAGCGGCGTCCGACCTTCTTTATCTTTGGAGTTTACGTCGGCGCCCTTCTCGACCAGCAGCTTCATCACCGTCTCGTGCCCGTTCTCCGCGGCCCACGACAGCGGCGTCCGACTATACTCTGTGTCCTTGGAGTCCACGTCGGCGCCCTTCTTGACCAGCAGCCTCACCACCGCCTCGTGCCCGTTCCTCGCGGCCCCCCACAGCGGCGTTTGACTATACTCTGTGTCCTTCGAGTCCACGTCGGCGCCCATCTCGACCAGCAGCTTCACCACCGCCTCGTGCCCCTTCCCCACGGCCCACGACAGCGGCGTCCGACCTTCTTTATCTTTGGAGTTCACGTCAGCGCCCTTCTCAACCAGCAGCTTCACCACCTCCTCATGCCCGTACTCCGCGGCCTGTGACAGCAGTGTCAGACCATCTGTACCCCTAGAGTTCACGTCGGCGCCCTTTTCGACCAGTAGCTGTATTACCGCCTCGTGCCCGTACGCCGCGGCCCACGATAACGGCGTCAAATTATCCTCTGTATCCTTAGAGTCCACGTCGGCGCCCTTCTCGACCGGTAGCTTCATCACCGCCTTGTGCCATTCCGTCACGGCCCACCACAGCGGCGTCCGATCCTCTGTACCTTTAGAGTTTACGTCGGCGCCCTTTTCGATCAGCAGCTTCACTGCCTCCTCGTGCCCGTACGCTGCGGCCCACGATAACGGCGTCAAACTATCCTCTATATCCTTGGAGTCCACGTCGGCGCCCTTCTCGGCCAGCAGCCTCACCACCGCCTCATGCCCGTTCCTTGCGGCCCACCACAGCGGCGTCAGACCATATTCATCTTTGGAGTCCACATCGGCACCCTTCTCGACCAGCAGCTTCACCACCCCCTCGTGTCCGTGCTTCGCGGCCACCAACAGCGGCGTCCAATCAAAGATATTTTTGGAGTTCACGTCGGCGTCCTTCTCGATTAGTAGCTTTATCACCGCTTCGTTACCCCTCCCCGCGGACAGCAACAGCGGCGTCTGACCACCCCTATCTTTAGAGTTTACGTCGGCGCCCTTTTCGATCAGCCACTCCATCCTCGCCCTCTGCTCGGACACCGCGGCCCACGATAGTAGCGTCTGACCCTCTATATTTTTAGAGTCTATGTCGGCGCCCTTCTCGACCAGTAGCTTTATCATCGCCACGTCCCCGTACTTCCAGGCCAACCATAGCAGCGTCCGACCATCTTTATCTTTGGAGTTTACGTCGGCGCCCTTTTCGATTAGCAGTTTCACCCTCGCCTTATGCCCGTACCCCGCGGCCCACCATAGCAGCGTCCGACCTCTGATATCTTTGGAGTCCACGTCAGCACCATTCTCGATTAGCAATCTCATCGCCGTCTCGTCCTTGTGCTTCGCAGCCCACCTCAGCGGCGTCTGACCATCTTTATCTTTGGAGTTTACGTCAGCGCCCTTCTCGACCAGCAGCTTTATTACTGCCTCGTGCCCGTTTTCGGCCGCCCCGTGCAGCGCCGTTGATCCATATCTCTCATCCTTCACGTCGATGTCCGCCTTATGCTCCAGCAGCAGCCGCACCACCTCCTCATGCCCGTTCAATGCTGCCCACGACAGCGGCGATCTCCCGTACCCACTGTCCTGAGACTCTAGCTTGGTAGCTGCTAGTAGTATATCTGATAGAACGGAATTGATTCCAAAATATGCTGCAATATGCAATTCAGAGAGCGATATAACAAATGATTTCATATCGGAGCGAAATCCTCTACCCATGATATGGTTGATATGGCAGCAAAGGTGCCATTGACCCCAATAACGTTTCTGCTGGTCCATGGAAAGGTATTCCTGTGCTAATTTGACTACGAACTCTTCTCTTTGACCGGATTTTCGAAGGTGATGGCCCCACTGGCGACCGGCATACTCGACGAGAGCAAGGCCGTTTGATACGTCTGGATTTTCGGCTTCGCTAGCCATGGCTTTTGAACGCTTGATAACAGACTGAAACATGAGGTATGTAAGACATGTCTGCGCGATCATGTCATGTCCATTTCTGAAAAGATCACCTCGGTTCCCTAGGTAGTCCTGGAGGGACTTGTGAACAAGACGAACAGTTGAAGTCTGTTCATCCTTTATGACCAACCCTAGACAGTTGTCGAGAAATCTATCTTTGTCCACGAAGTTGTCGGGGTCAAGGTCAGTATGTTGTTTCTCTGTCGCAAGTGCATGGAGAAGCTCCTCAACTGAAAGCAGTTGCTCGGCTAGATATACCCAAGTAAGGATTTGCATGCCCCGCCAGCTCATGCTTTCAGATTGTCGTTGAATCCTTTCGATTGTGGCGGCAAAGGCTTCCGAAACGCTGGCAGGTAGCTTTTCCAAGTTTGACCGACGTTTAGACTTGGTATCGGCATTGAGAACAAACTTTATCTGGTGTGCAGATAAGAGAAAGCTATGGTGTGATCAACAAGTGTCCTTTGAGTGCTAGAAAAAGGAGTAGCTAACTTCCCCGTGGACCAAGCAACTCTCTTTGTGATATCATGCTCCAGAGTCTCGTCCATGAGGTTGGGATAGCTTTTGCGACTTTCACTAATCTCATATTTGATGAGATTTCTAACGTCGCTTTCGTTGGCTTTGATTTGAATCATCATGGCCTGTTCAAAACGGAGTTGGACGGTAGTCTTGACATTATCACGGCCAGTAGTGAACAGATTGACTGAGGGAGGGGTTTCTTGCAAAGATTCTAAAAGTCTGTCTCTCTCCTCAAGCTCATCAAGCGCATCAACACAGATATAGACGCGTTGTAAGGCCGCACAAGCGAGACGAAGCATCTCCCTGGCATCAGGAAGCGAAATTGGGTTTTTGGCTTTCCGGTATCTTTCGTAAATCCTGAAGATCTCCTCCGGAATAACATTCAACGGCACCAGTAGTTGCTTCACGATAGCAGCGATGAATTCTTCCGTCTTCTGGACCTCCTTGTAGTTGCAGTATACGTAAGCTAATCCTACTTTTGACTTGCTGTTCTCCAGAACTTCTCCGAGCGTGTCGATAACGAGAGACCTAGATCTCATCCCTGTCAGCTGTGCCAGGTATGATACACAATACTCGCAATCGAGCTTTGAGAAAAAATTCCATAGTAAATCATCAGCGTGGCTACTTACGTGATAATTGTCTTTCCAGCTCCTGGTTCTCCGAAGCAGCAGAGCACTTGACTTTTGGGTTCAGCTGAACGCCACTCCCGAAAATGGGGATGCTCGAGGAACCATTGTCCGGTATCCTTTAGCCGAACGGAACGGATGGCATCATGTCTCGATGGAAGATCGAGAAGAGGCAGCCAGTCGAGGAGTCTTTGATCACGTTGGTCTGGAACAAAGTCAGGAGCGTTTCAAAAAGACTGAATGAGACTGATTGACCTCTTTGATGGAAGTTAAATCTCTTTTCCATTCCATCCACCTTGGCATACACTATTTTGCTGTTACTCTGGGAGCATTAGAGGGACGTGGTGATAGACTAACCATTTTGTAGGACATCGACCACCTTACGTTCCTCTCTCACATGATCAGGAGAAACATAACCGAGAAGCTCTCTCGCACATGCGGTCGCCGTGAGAGCAGCGTATTCTTGCCATAGATCGTTCTTGTGGGAGTCCGCATAGTCACAGATCCCTCGAATCACAAGACATGGGAATGTATTCATTAACCCGGCTGCCTCCATCTCGATGCAGCAGGCGTTGTATTCCTTCTTAAGCTGATCCCGGAGGGTTGCACGCCTCACAAGTCTATTCCCAGACGCAATAATGCCATAGTGGACGACTGGGTCAGTAGAAACTTGATTCCGATCATTCGTTCGAGGATCAACTTTGCCTTTGTCGCACGACTCGCACGTATTTCCGTCACTTTGGCACTCGTAGTCCGGCTGAAACAAACAATCATGCTCGCGGCCGGGGTATTCCAAGCGGTCCGGTTCATCCACCGACTCTCGCGGGAACTTTGCCAGAAGGGACGGTATCATGCTTCTCTTTCTCCGGCTGTTGACTTTCATCTTGCTGATCGCGGTGAGCAGTGCCTGGGGCGGGCGATTGAGATGGCCTTTCCGTGTGAATGTACCGTCTGCATATTCTTTGCCCAAGTCGTACTGCACTACACCGCCCAGTTGGCCGTCTGGAGCACTGACCACGACATCTCCGAGTCGGATTTGATGTTCTTTGCTTGGAATGCCCGCTCCAATTCCAACCATTAGGCCGAACCGTATTGACCTGTAACTACGCAACATGTCTGTTGCAACTGTAGCCGCAGAAATCTCTCCATAGGACCCATAAGGAAGAAGAGCAATAACGACGTTATGCTCGCCCATACGACCCAAGAAGTAGGAATTGTTGTCTTTCGAGTCATTCTGAAGGTCTTCATGCTCTTCGTCCAACATCAATGTAGCTGGAACAGCTTCTTTTTCGAGAGCGCAGATCCACCCAACAGTATAGTCTTCGTGCGATAACTTCTTCTTTGGAGCCTCGGAGGGCGTAAGAGTGGTCGTAGCGGGAATAGGAACAGGCACAGGGTTGGCCTGGATAACGGATTAGTGCGCCGTCTCGTCACCGCTCGGGAAATTGTAGTCTTACTTCCAGCAGATCGCTGGAGTTCGTCGTGGGTAGATATTCTTCCATGTTGCAGATCGATTCATCTGGCTAGCTTCTCTCCTGTAAGCTCTCATGCACGAATAGAATGAGCCTAAGAAGGAGGATGATTTCTTCCAACAAACAAGCTACAGGTAACAGTTGTTGTGCTCAGAGGTAAGGCCTTCGTATAGGAGCAGAGTGAGACGTGCATCGCCCGCCGCGTCTGGCATGGCGTCAGAGCTGAGCCAATCTGCCAGTCCGAAGCTTTGCTAGCTATCTCATCCACCCCCCAGCGGATACTGACAACTAGCGTCCTCATATCTGCGCAGACTTTTGTTGTCGTACTCAGGAATACTGCAAATTCTGAAGCTTACTTATGCCAAGACACTAATTGTCGGTCCGCGGGGCGGGGGATGAGATAAAGATGCGTTCGTCCTCGGCTGCTTTTTCAACAGCTCTCTGAATCTCTTTTTCTTCCTTCCCTCGCCTGTACGGCCGTCGTGCCTCTGACCTCGGGCTCTACCCTTTCCCGCTACCCTCCAGCTTTCTACAAAAGGATACGGCGCGGCCAGTGAGAAAAATGATCCTCGTAGCGATTGTCCGCTCTTATTCGCTGACCGTCTTGGTAAAAATTGCGAATACGAGGGTATTCGATGACCTAAGGCCTCTATCTTTTTGGATGGCTTACTCGTACATGATTGTCAGAACCAGTCAGTGCTGGCTAACGTGTGACTGCTTCAGCGACCAAACATGTCTGTATACAATGTCCGAGGGGGGAGCAAAGCCTTTCGCCATTTCATGACAGCAGAAACCAATGGACACATGCATCACGTGATCGGAAAGTGTCATATGCTTCGTAACAAGATATTCAAGAGGGACACTAATGATTCCTTGATACCTGCCCGATACATCTAGTAGAGCAAATGTCATCGGTCACTTAATGGCAAAGAAGGCTTGCGGAGGTAGAACGTTGTGGATATGCCTAGCCTAGTGAGGTCTATTTACCGCCCCGAGAGTAGCACTATGGCCAACACCGTCTAACCCACGCCGACATCATAAAAGACAGGACTGACAGACAACTGTAGCCCTATCAGACGGCAACAGCGCAAAGAAACAGCAGCTTGTGGTGCAGCCTAAGCAACAGCTGGATACCCTCCGGCACGGTATACGATGAGGGTAAGTTTCGGAAGAGCCAAGCATCCTCCTTTTCAGAACCGGAACCCGCGGCCGGACTTTGCGGCGTTGACCCACTCCAGCTCACTCATCGATGTATTCCGAGTCTTGATTATCGAAGCTGACATCTTGGTAGGCGGACACGGGCTCCGATTGCTGTGAGGGGGCAGGTGACAGATTTGCCTTCTTGCTGAGGCGAGGTGAGGATGCATTCCCCCCGCGGCGGCGCTTCCTAGGGCTGCCCTCTGCACTGAGGGTCACCGCACGACAAGCACTACGCGGTGGAGTTGGTGGAGCTGCGATGGCTTTTTGAGGGATGTCATCGAACTCAGGAAGGCCGGAATCTAAGGACAGCTCCCCACTAGTGATTTTCTTCTGGTGCTTTTGTGGGCTTTTGTTGTTGTTGGGGTCTGTGGTGCCTTGGCACGATATCTCAAGATTGTACCGCTTCTTGATCCTGGTGACACGCACAGCGATGGCGCCGGGGCTTGTACCTTTGTGTGAAGCTAGTGCACGGGCATTGACCTGGGCTGCGGGTCAGCTTGGGCTTTTAGAAGAGGTGTGTAACTGCAAAGGGAACTTTTCCACGTACGATGAGAGGGCTGGTCAAGTGATAAAGCACTTCAACCAAGAAGGAAGCATCTGCATCGGTGAATTGAACAGCTGTGGCAGCCATTTAGGTAATCCGTACTTTAGGAATAGATGGGCGAGTTGAGGAGATTGAACACTATGAAAGCATTCAATTGTAATGCAAGGGAGCGGGAGGACAGAGTGAGAGGATGGGGTGAGATGAACGAGGGCGAGAAGTAACATATAGATTATGAGGGGCGCTCCGATACAAGTAGCCCGCTGCCTCGTACAATACTCGCATATACCCGGTATCTTAGAATCAATTACCTGTACTTTCTTGGACTAGGGCATCAGTGACGACTGTAGCAACCCACGGTAAAACCCAAGCCGAAAAAACCGTAGAGCAATCTAAGGGGATTTAGTCGACCACTGAGAAGCCCGAGACTTGTTTCTTGCGGCTTCCACGCTGCGCCCGGCTAGCAGGGCGAGACGGCTCGCCTTTCCGGAGCAGCTCCGCACATTGAATCCCTGGGAGTCCTACAGGTAGCTGCATCTGACGTGGCGGTGTGAGAGGAGCGTCTTTTTCTTGGCGCAATAACCATCAAGTGTTGTGTGCCGTGCTAATCTCCCTATTACTCCGCTCTTATCGGGTCTTCCCGCCCGTCTCTTCTTCTTTCATATTAAGCCTTCGCTTTTCATCGATTGCGTAGCTGCCCATCCTCTACATTACATCTGTTCAGCATGCCGTTCGATTGGACAGCTGAGAGAGAGCGTTTGATGCTTCTCATGGCCATACAGGAAGCCAACGTAAAGCCCACGAAGCAACTATGGTCGACAGTGGCTGCAAATCTCGGTGGAGGACTAACTCCATCTGCTGTGAGGTGCGATCCTGTCAATGGGACCGGTGCAATCAGGCTCCTGCCCTACCTCATCATCAACCCCTCTCCCTCTACACCTTGTGTTACTTTCAAGTTTTTGCTTTGTCTCTCGTCTATTCCAAAGAAAAATTCAAGTCTGACTTGACACAGTCAGAAGTACTGGAAGTTGAAGAACCAGTCCACCAAACTAGCCGCCCACGGCGCATCGGCTCCATCCACTCCACTGAATCCTAGGCCAGGCAGCAACAAGATCCTCAAGTCCCCCACCTCCGCTCGTAAGGCCAAATGGAAGCGAGCGCCTGAGGTCACCACTGCGGAAATCTCCGAGCCAGAAGACGAGATAGCAATATCTGCAAAGCCAAGCATGAAGGCAATCGACAACGCACCCTACTACAAGGTACACAGGGAGGAGACCGAAGTTAAGCGAGAAGACGCTAAGGTCAAAGGGGAAAACGACGGCGATTACACCGCGTGAATCTTCGACCTTCGCAGAGGGGTTTCGGTCATTAGCTAGAACAATGTAATCTCCATGAAACGTTGTCTCTTCGGCCCGTCTGCTGATGTTGTAACCTATCTGTGCACAGCGGCTTCATGCATCAGCAAGGTGGCAGGCCCCTAGCGCATGCGCCTAACTTGCGGGCAAGGCCAACACACTGATTATGTCAATTCGAGATCCGAAAGCACAACTTCCTATCCAGTCGTCGTGCGTTTAACAAGGTTCCAATGTGCAGATGGCTTTGTGACTGCTTCTGTGTCAGCCGACAATTGCTCCCTGAAGTAGCTTGGTGGGGCCAACATGTTTAGCCCTAAATAAGTTTTATGGTACCATTCCCAAAGTGGACGTCAATAACTCTTGCTGCGCATATATTGCGCATGAGCAACGCCCGATGCTACCAGCTGATGATGTCACTATTAAGGTACGAATGCGAGGGAGATCGAGCGATCCCCATTCATTCCAGTGAGAAGGACCATAATCCTGGTCATTTTTCAGCCTATTGACAGCTCAGCCTTCCATGATACGGCTCGTTTCATCAGTCCCGGAGATGAGGTGGACTGAACTAATTCCGGTCGAGATGCCACATGCTTCAACTGCGTGACGAAAATCCCCAGCGCAATGAATCCAGGATCCGCTTTGCTCGCTTCCCAAGGCTGGACCCGCCCCACCACTGCATTGGTCACTTAGAAGCTGTCACAAGTGTGGCACTACTTCCAGTGATGCTATCTACCATTGGCTGCGGAAACCGCCGATCCAATGTTCAAAGCTTGTTTGACTTCAAGCCTAGCCTGAAGCATGAGAGGCAGAACCACTTCCTGCAAAGTCATCGCCCCCTCTTTTGGGCAAGCAGACGAGCCTCCGACCCCAGGACATTGCAACGGTCCTCACCGACTCTTTGGTGTGATGAGTGCTATCGGGAAAACCTGCCATGCTTTGCAGAGATGACTGCGATGGTAACTCCGTCAGATGGCTTCGCTAGATAAATCTGCTACCCTCCCTCGTCAACCAACGATCTAGAGAGACTACTATCAAGTAATTGTACTGTGGCGTCGAAATCTTTTCTGTCAAGGAGATATCCGGTATTCCCATTGCTCCTCCTCCCTCTCAGCTTTCGACATGGCCGAAAACGATGAACAGACCAAGAGAGATGCCCTCTTCCTTCTCGATGCTCTAAAGCATGTCACTACCAAAGTCACTGTCTGCTACTCCCAATCTACCGTACGTGTTACTGAAAGGTCATCCCTGACATTCACCACCAGGTCAACGTCGGCGAGATCGCCCTCCAAAAGGAGATCAAAGTCAACACAATCGAGACGCGCTTTTCCGCCATCAAGAAACGGCACAACTTGAACATCGGTACTACCACTAATGGCTTTACTAAGCGGAAGCCTTCAACTCCAAAGAGGCTTGCTACCACTTCACCGCTGAAAGCCATCGAATGCCCCGGAGAAGGTCTTACCCGGCCACGACGCACTCCGAAGCCTAGTAACAAGAAGCGTTCAGCTGATGAGTACGCCTTGAACAATGTCTGCTTGTTCGAGGACGGAGCGTCCAAGTCCAGCAAGCGGCATACGTCTGATCTGGATGAAAGCAAGGACGATGTGGCTGCCTGGAATGCTGCGACTGGTGACTATGATGATAACGATTATGACTTGAGTGGCGCGAACCTTCTGGGTTATTGACTTTTGCAGCTCGGCTGTTGCTTTGCTAGCTGCGAACATAGGCTGGATCAGTGTCGGGCATAGATAGCCAATTTCAATCTAGATGTGTTGCAATTTCGTGGTCGTCTACACAAGATATTCCGTCTCTCCATGCCTAAGCTCATTGCTCTACTCCGAGTCATGTACACGGATTCCCATTTCCATCGAGTTGTGCTATTTGTGTCACTGCAAAGTTGCGAATCTATCGCCATTATGAAGAGTAGCATGCCTTCAACGGCGACCTTGGAATAGAAGTAGTCCAGGCTGCTGGGAAAGCGCAACGATCAACTATCAATTGCTGGATAGAAGTGTCGTCATTATGGAGATGACACGATCTGATCGTGGGAATAATCGCTATCAGTTCAGCCAACACATATACGACGCCTGAACACGGAGCTAACAACTTGAGCTTTATCAACACTGCAACAATTCTAAGATCTCCCCTTCTTCCATCTCTCCCTCCTGGTCCTCTTCCGCATCCTCCGCCAGCACTTCCTCATCTTCCTCGTATAGGTAATCCATGTCTTGAGGGTCATCGCACCCCGGCGAGTACCTAACGTAGTCGCGGGACGTCACTGGTGGGCTGCGGAAGCCAGTACCAGTCCCGTCACCATGGATCTCTTCACCAACATTTGCTCTCCGGTGATCCCCTGTCCTCTCCATCGGTTCTCGTGGTGTGGGTTTATTCGGAGGTTCCATGGCTTGCCGGCGGGGAGGTGCAGGAGTGGTGAGCCTGCCCAAGTCCAAGTCGAAAATTTCTGGATGTAGCTCAAGAAGCTTGTCGAGAGCGGCACTGGATATCCCCATGAGAATGTCGCCACGGGCTCTGGTATTCTTTGCATTCCGATTTGAATGGCTGACCCTCGCTTGAGTCGAGGACTCGCCCACCTGCGGTTCCAACGCATGACACTGCCGCTTAAGCGGAGGAGGGCTTTCATTGCTTTTAGTTACTCTCAAATCGTATTCGTCTGGAGTCCGACTGAAGAGTTCGTCTTCCGATTCCTCTCTGGATCGCTTGGCGTTTGGCGATTTGAATTTTCCATGTGGAGGCACCGAGCTTTCCAGTCTTATAGGCGTTGGGGAGAGACTTCGGCTGTAATAGTGCGGTGATGATGCTTTGCTATCTTCTGGACATCGTTGATCACAACTTTGCGGTGGTGACCGGTGGATTTCGTTCTGCTCAAACGCATCCTCGGCTGCCGACGTAGGTTCGACCTCCTTGTGCTCGGAGAGTCCAAGGCCTTGAATCTTCTTAAGCCTTTTATTGGCTTTGGCAACGGCTTCCTTGTCCCTCAAGTTCTCGCGGTGCCGTGTGCTCCCTTGCTCATGCTTCTCGAAAGCCCCTCCTGGGAATCTCCGGTTGCAGAGAAGGCACTTCCGAGAACCGGCGTGCATGTATGAAGAACCTGAGATTCCCGAATTTTGGTGGCCGTGACTCGGTGACGCGGCTGGCAGTGGAAATATGTCCTGATGTTTTCATTAGCAAGGACTGATTACTAAGACGCTGCTTTCCGACGTAGCCTTACTCCTTCGTGATGCTCAGTCAAATGCTCCACTAGATCCACACCATCCGCTGTTGTGGTCTTTTCCGCATTCCTGCCAAAGGATCTTGAGGTCTCAAGCACCTTGTTTTGGACAGGAGCATTGGTCACCGGCGTTTCATCTTTCTCCCCCTGTTGGTACTGTACATGAGTCGCCGAGCTAGCTTCCAAGATGTCTTGCCGCGCGGAGGTTGAGCCTTTGCCGTTGTCTGGGTAGTAAAGGTTGCGGAACCGCCCTCTCTCGGCAGCATGTTCTTTGCAGCTTTGAGTCAAGATTAAGTTGATATGCTCAGCCTGAGTACTCTGGGAGTCGCTTGAATAGAGCTTTCGGAATTGAGCTCTCTCTTCTGCATGGTTCAGAGAACTTCGTCGGACATGCTCTTCCGCCTCCGGAGGCTGGGTAGCGGAAGCAGACTCATCAGCGCTAGGTGAGGAAGACATAACCCGATATTGGGACCTATCTACCCGAGCCGGGTTTACGTCTGCCTTGTGGATCAGCTTCGGCGCTTGTGGTACCCCTCGTATTCTTATGTCCTCCTCACTGGGAGGACCGGTGGGCGCCTTCAATGAGGACGTTAATGATGACGATGATGGTGGTAGTGGTGGCGGTGGCGTTGGCGGAGACATCCCTACTCGACTCCTTTGATTCACTGCACGAAGAGTCTCAGTGTCTTGATTATCTTTGTCCTGGCCTTCAAGGCCGGGGATTCTGTCAGGAGCATGGGCCTCTTGGCCCTGTGCAATTACTTCAAGATCACCAGAATCGAGTTTTGGTGGCGAACGTGCGGGTCGCCGCACAGGCCTGGGCAACTTTACTGATCTGGATCTGTTGGGCGTGCCAGCTTGTCCAGCACGGAGACCGTCGGCCATCTTCGAGACTTCTCGAAACTGACACTGTATAGCATCGTACGTCGCCGGCTCGCCGAAGAGCTTCGCAATTTCTCCATACGTGCCTCTAAACTGTTTAGATTGTCAGTTAAATTGCTAGGAAGGCAGCAGCGTTGACCGCGCTCTCCTCAGAGGGAGTATTGAGCAATGATCGTGGGTCTACGGAATGCTTGAAGTACAAATTTACTTACTCCTTCTTTGCCAATTACTGCAAAGGCCGCCGCCAGCAGGCGGAAGATGGTTTCGCGACTTCCCCAGTCGATTGGCATGTTGTCTCGGGAAAGAATAAAGAGGAAATCTGGACAATGGATTCAAACAGACAAGAGGACTTGGACAATGGGCTCAACAGACAAGAGGACTTGGACAATGTGAGCTCCGAGTCTTCTGTCAGCGTTTGACAAGGTGCATACTCTCCAAAGATGTGACAACGACCTTGGTGTGGGTATTAGGAGTTACGGAGGTGTAGGGGAGAGCTCGAACTGGCATTTGAGACACGGTCGCGTGCCATCTAAGGACTGAAGCAACGAACACATTTGTTAGGAGGTTTGAGTGCTTGTCCGTGGCCGTAGCGTCGCGCTCGGTTGCAAGTCGAGCACATGCTAGGTTTGAAGACCCCCGCGGTCACTGCGAGGCGGTCAGTGATCAGCGCAGTCATGTCTTCGTAATCGCTAATCTCAGTAGTCCACTTCAGCACTACGACGATCGAGCAGCCTCACTCTTCAAGACGTCCTGTGACCTGTGGGCCTCCTCGTATCCACAGAAGGGAATCCGCTCCATATCGGGCGCGAGGAGAGGGCGAAAGTATCAACCGGGAGGTTTCTTAAGCTTCCCCGTCCCATGTCTCCTGCAGTCAGGATCAAGGTAAGACCAGCGAAGGCCAGGATTAAAGCGCTACTGCATCTCAGGAACAATCACAGAGGGAAGGATTTGGCAAGCTTGATTGCCAGGGTTTTGGTCCGCAGATATCAGGCATTGTTTCCCAGCTGTTGAGAGGCTGCTTGGGAGTGGAGTATTCAAATCATTCATCGAGTCCGATTGGGACTAGCAATTGCGACTAAGAATCCTTGTCTAGCGGCAAAAGATGACTGTTGTCAGGATACTCGATAAACAGAATTTTGGACCCGTTCCTGCAGCCACAATGGCCACCTACTACCATATTGACGATAGCTAGCGTCTGAACTTGTTGCTTGGTAGACTAATGTGCTTGTAATGACTTGTAATGACAGCTAAGCTGGAACCCCCTGCTGTCAAGCTACATTCCTCGCCTAATATGCTGCTGGAGGGTTGTGATGTGATTGCGTTGGGATAATGGCGGTGAGAGTGATGCTCAAATTGACGATTCACGAGTCTCTGTCGCCTTACATCATAGATGCCTGAAGTCCCAACGAAGCTGGACACTCTCCTGTCCTGTCTCCAAAGTCTTTCCAGCACTTTTGGGGCCGAAACATTCTACTCAAGGCTCCCATTTTTCACTTGGGACTGTGATTTCTTCAATTCATCTCATTCGTCGCTTCTTCAGCCTCTCAGATACTCAAGTTACCTTTGCCAAACCCTGGCTCTAGCCTCTCGATCTCGATCTTGCTAGAAACAGTTCACCATGAAGTGGACTCCTACACACAATCAGATGGTTTGTAAATCTACCACCTTGGCGCAATCAGAGTGGCTGATAAGTTTAAGCTCCTGTGGCTTGCTTACCAGGAAGTCAAGACTAGAAATGCTGATTCGAAGAAGATATCCGAAGCCTGGCGTAATGTCACCACCCATTGAATTCTATACGCCTTGCGTGCCTAACAGCTTCCAGCTGAGATAAATGGGGAGACTCCATCACCACGAGCCGTTTCGGAGAGGTTGACTTCTATCAAGAAAGGGGTGGGGGAACTTGGTCTGGCAGAGTTCTTTGGCAATTCTGGACTGGGTGTCCCGCGTGGTAAACTAACTTCATCTCGGAGTAACAGCAGCAATGTGAAGGAGATGATGCGGGCTAAGCAGCCTTTCCACCGACGGCGCGAAATTCCCTTGTCATCTCCGTCGACTAAGCTCCGAATTGAAGACGTCCGCTCGGCAGGCCCTGAGATCGGTACCCCACCCCCAAGCACCGGTGATGGAGAGGACGGCGGGGTAGTCGTAGACTCCGACATAGACGGCGAGACTGTAACAGACAGTGATGCAGACGCCAGCGTTGTCCCTGTGCCCTCTCAATCTGTCCGAAAGCAGCCCAACAAAAACACCAAACATTCAAATCCTGAGCCCGGAGCCGCAGCTACGATTCCAAGGGGATCCCAACCTGCCCGAAACCGTGTTGACGAAGCGAGACTCACTGGATCTAGAGCCTCCAGGTTCGAACGTGGATCAGGCACTGTTGGCAAAGATCCGCCGCCCTCAATGAAGCTTCGGAGCCTTCCAAAACGCACATATGAAGCCAGCATTGACTTAAGCTTCGAGGACGAAGATAGTGAGCCTGCTGCAAGAGAGAGAGAACGCAAGAAACCCCACCATAATTATGAAAGCCTACCGCCAGATGCACTTTTAGGTATGCACACTCCAAGCCGTGACCTAGAGACTTACTCTTACTGATCCACCTCACCCACAGACAGCGCCAGAGCTCGCTCCTGAGCAGCTCACCGCCCCCCACCAGTCGAGGCTAGCTATCTTTTGTGCAAAGTCAGTGCACTCTCACGCAGACTTCATGGATTAGCAGCCTGATCGTGTCACCAGATCGTTGTCAAGTGCGGGTGTGAGTAGCGAAACGGGGGTATTCGAGAGAACTTGAGGATTTCAGACCTACCTAGATGAGCTCAACCACTTTCACATAATGTACGCCTTCGGGCACCTCTGCAATAGACCATCATTGTTCATGGTATCGTCTCCACCTTTCTCGTCATCTCAAATACCGCCTCATCTCCCCTCACGATCTCCCTCCGCCCCATCCTCACCCTTCTCCATATCAAATTGTCGATCACCGTCATCAAAAATGAGATAAAGTCCCAATCACTCGTCTCCAATATCCTTCCCTTAACCCATTCTTCTTCACAAACCCCTCACACTGTCCCTTGTATACCATGACCCATTCTTCTCCGCCACAGCGCCCTCTCTAGGCCCCACGACCTGTAGCCCAAACTACTTGTAAATCTCTGGTCAGTCCTTCTCCCATGTTGTCACCCCGTCCGCAATATTCATCACCACCCACATTCCTAGCTTTGCCCGCGTCTCGCAGACTAGTGAAGACTAAGAATTTTCCAAGCAGCTCCTGGCTTGTGTCGCTATGCCGCGCCCTCAAATGCGGCTTCGCTACCCAGAACTTCGACCTTGGCACCCGCACCCTCGATGCTGCGCACAAGACTGAGCCACAAGCCAAGGTTCTGCGCGATTTTCATTGCATCCACATTCGGCACAATACCTACCACGGTGTCGGGGTGGATCTCGGCAAATCGGCAAGTCTGGTTAGGGGATAGTTCGAGTATGCGGTCATAATGCGTGTAGTAGAAGATCTCGTCACCCTATAGCCTGGCCAGCTGAGCCGAGGACTCTGAGAATTGGGATTTTAGGACGCAGGTGGGTGAGGATCTCAGCAGCAAATTCGAGACTGTAGGTTTTGCCACCGCCGAATTAGGTCTAGAATTTGAGGGAAGAGAAGGATGCTACCGCGTAGATAATCTTGGTCAGCATGGACACATTTGCGGCTTTGCGGTCTAGCTAAGGGGAATTATGGACGTGTATGTTGTTGAGCGAGGACAAGGTTTGGTGGAATGAAGAAATAGGAGATTGGGAGACAAGATAGAGGATCCAGCTCACCAGTGAGTAGACCTAAGTGACATCTCCTATGCCAATTATCTTAGCAGCGGGCCTTATCGCTTCCTCGACGCCCCTAGTCAGGTCGATGCCAGAGTAAATGTCAAGATGGTTGTCGTCTGGGAGATAGGCATCTTTCTTGGTAAGAGGACGGTAGGTTGGGGCGATGAGGTTTATGGATTTGGATACTGCAGTGCGTGGAAAGCTCGAACCCTTGGAACACTTGGCGGGAGAAGCCTAAAAAGGTTAAAGCGGCCAGGCGCGCGGGTTAGGCTCTGGTGGAAGGGTTACCGAAAACAGCCCCCAAAACGGCTGTTTTCTGCCACCATTTCACAAGGTACCTAGACTTAGTTTGCGCTTGATGATCATGATACTCTGCGAGGGTGTCAAAATCATGCACACCTTCAGGAAATGGAAATTGCACAAGTAGTAACACGAGCTTTATGAATTTAGGCCTATTCAGTATACTCAACAAGTATCTGCACTCGACTGGCACCTTCGGAGCGTCCGGTATTAGCTCTGGGAGAGAGAGCTGTCCTCGGCTTTCCGCATTCACTGCAGCAGATCCTTCAAACATCAGAAGATGAACCACAACTGGAACATTTCCTCCAGCATAGCGGCCTACTACCCTAACATTAGGTGCAGCATCAAAAGAAGAACCGAGCTCATCTTCCGCGGAAACAAGTTTTGCGTAAAAGGTTTACACTTCAGGGGACTTGATTGCTGACTGGCTCCCAATAGAGTTAGCTTCACATTTGTTCTTCCACAGTGTAACATGGCTGACTTCTTCCGTTTCCATTCAACGAATTTACCTGTTGACCTTTATAGCAGGTGCGCAGCAGGAAGACGCGAAGAATAGAAACTTGCCCTGGTTTCTGTCATGGGGTTGCCTTATCAACGCCAATTCGTAAGCCTCAAGTAGGGATGCAGGATAGCGGCCGCGCCTGCACTGATCGCTCGCTCCTCGAGCTTGGAGTGCGACTTCTTCCACGTGTTGAGCGCTCTTATTTCTAGCTAGAGTGCCAAATGTGCAATCTATATGTACATTGAGTCTTTCTGTTAATTTCTTGTCTCTGTTTCCAGAAGTGCTGCTTTGTTCAAGAACAATGCGTTCGTTTGGCCACTCTACATGCATGCTCCCCCTGAGGACCCTGCCTTTTCATTCTAGTCCAATACTCCACTATGTTGTACCATGCTTGGTTATCCTTCTGATAGCTCCCTTGATCCCATTTACATTTGGCGTCGAGTTTGAATTCCTATTTGCGGTCAACACTGATGTCGTCGTACAAGACCCTACACATTTCCTCAGTCCTCACACCGGCTTGGAGAGCAGCCCAGCCTTCAAACCTTTCTGCAAGACTGCTGTCAGCTCAAGGTCTCCAAGCGGCCTTGAGAAAGGGGCTTTAGGCAGCAGTAGCTCCACAACCATCAATCCAGCGGCCTCTTGCAGCACTGGCGCAGACTCGAAACTCTTTAGGACCGCCGAGTATGTGGCATGCATCATGAAGAGCCATGGCTAGCCGGTGAGGATATGGAGAGAGCCCTAGCATGATCCGAATTTCAAGGCTTGGAAAATCACCCATGATAGGTCGATCCAAGCTATAATCACCAGGGACGAAGGTCTATCCTGGAGTTGGATTGTCGTAGAACGGAGAGACTGCAACGGAGCAGGAAAGCGGACAGTGGACAGGGCAGGCGAAACGGGGAGGCTGACGAACTGGTTGCGGGATTCTTCGAGGCGTTGATAACAAGGCCCTCATAGTCCTATGGCAGGATGTTGCAATGGTGGGTGGGCCGGGGGCTGGAATGAATGGCCTCGAAGGATACGCGGTAGCGTTCTATTTAGAGCCTAAAGTAATGCGACGATGCAACCTTGGAGGTTGGGGAGAAGACAAGCTCGAACAAAGATTCTCGAGGAAGATAGATACGGAAGGAAACATGAGTGGAGAGCTCTGGTGGAGAAGGCGATGGTGACACGGACGACGACACATCGCCATACATAGATGTCAATAACGATGAAGTCTTAAACTGGCAGTTGACACTTTCAGTTGGTAGACTTGAGAGCCCCTCCGCCAGTCGGTATAGCATCTCGTCTGCATTTTCTTTACGGCTATACGTTATGGTTGCCGCAATGCGATTGGCTTTACCCTTGCTGTCAGCTCTGTCACACATACCACAGCGCCAAAAGGTCACTTTTCCTGTAAGCTAGCACTTTTCTCGCCCACTTCCGCCTACATTGTTCGCCGTCTTGTCGTGGGTTGGACAACCAATAGGGAAAGTCGTGATCGCTGGGTACGTAGACCCTGAACCGGACCCTGCTTTACACCTGGAAAGCCTCAGCGTTACCCTCATTACGATCTCGACGACACCTGCGGTCCAGTTCCTCCTCATGCCCATCCTCTCGTACCTTAGGTACTGGTACAAAGTGCCGCTTCGGTAATGTGCGCGGTTGTAGCACTCGTATTGTTTACTTATACCTACTCATAAGAACTCTAAGAATGCATATTTAGAGTTCTTAATGATACATCAATCAAGAAGGAGTCTAGCTATAGCGAGGTGCCCATTTTCAGTTGCCAGCTCCGCCGCTCGCATTGCGTCTTGGCGATCGTGGCAAGCACCGGCATTAAGCAACAACTGTAATACATCTAAACGACCATGCTCTGCGGCTCCTTCAAGAGCTGTCCTCCCTTCGACTTCTGCAGGTGCTGCACGGGCATTTGCACTGGCCTCAAGAAGGATGTGAGCAATACCAAGGTGGCCATAGATTGCTGCAGCTTGGAGTGCAGTTAGTCCTCTTGAATACCCTGCTGGGGCATTAACGTCTGCACCGGCGGCCATTAGGATCTGGACTAAATCGATATTGCCCTTCTCCGCTGCAGCTTGGAGTGCGGTCCTTCCATATTTATCAGCCGCTGGGGCATCGACATCTGCGCCGGCCGCCAGTAAGATTTGGACTAACTCGATGTTGCCCTTCTCCGCCGCAGCTTGGAGTGCGGTCCTTCCATATTCATCAGCTGCTAGAGCGTCGACATCTGCGCCGGCCGCCAGTAGGATTTGTACTAAGTCGATGTAGCCGCCCTCCGCCGCAGCCTGAAGCGCGGTCCTTCCATATTCATCAGCTGCTGGAGCGTCGACATCTGCGCCGGCCATCAGCAGGATCTGAACTAACTCGATATTGCTCTCCCAAGCTGCAGCTTGGAGCGCGGTCCTTCCTTCAATACCAGCTGCTGGAGCGTCGACATCTGCACCGGCCGCCAGCAAGATTTGGACTAACTCGATATTACCTTCTTCCGCTGCAGCTTGGAGTGCGGTTCTTCCACGGATATCAGCTGCTGGGGCGTCGACATCTGCGCCGGCAGTCATTAGGATCTGGACCAACTTGATATTACCCTTCTCCGTTGCAGCTTGGAGCGCCGTCCTTCCATATTTATCAGCCGCTGGGCCGTCGACATCTGCGCCGGCCGCCAGTAAGATTTGGACTAACTCGATATTACCTTCTTCCGCTGCAGCTTGGAGTGCAGTTAGTCCTCTTGAATACCCTGCTGGAGCGTCGACATCTGCGCCGGCCATCAGCAGGATCTGGACTAACTCAATATTACCTTCTTCCGCTGCAGCTTGGAGTGCGGTCCTTCCATCTATATCAGCTGCTGGAGCGTCGACATCTGCACCGGCCGCCAGTAAGATTTGAACTAACTCGATATTGCCCTCTTTTGCTGCAGCTTGGAGTGCGGTCCTTCCATCCATATTAGCTGCTGGAGCGTCGACATCTGCGCCGGCCGTCAGCAGAAACTGGACCAACTCGATATTGCCCTTCTCCGCTGCAGCTTGGAGTGCGGTCCTTCCTCTATAAGTAGCTGCTGGAGCGTCGACATCTGCGCCGGCTGCCAGTAGAATCTGGACCAACTCGATATTGCCCTTCCCCGCTGCAGCTTGGAGTGCAGTACTTCCATATTCGCCTGCTTGAGCGTCGGCATCTGCGCCGGCCGCCAGCAAGATCTGGGCTAGCTCAACGTTGCCCTTCGCTGCCGCTATCTGAAGAGGTGTGGTATATGCGTGATCTCTCTTAAGGCGGCTTGGGTCGGCGCCTGCACCCAGGAAAATACGGACAAGATCTGCGTCTTCCATCTCCAGTGCACGTCGGAACAGATTTTCCACGAGTACTTCGATAGTAGGTATCTTAATTGAGAAAAACGAATGCGTTCTGTTCTCAGTGATCCGTTCAAGAAAGTGCTTGGTGTGCTCTATGGACAACATATTGTTCGACGAGAGATATACGACAAATTTGAGATATTGTAGCAAAGCGTCTTGATTATGTGGTCCGAATAATCTTCGAATGCTCAGCAGAAGCTCTCCGCCGTACCTTTCCAATGAAATGGCTTGTAAGCGGGAATAAACACTTGGAATAATCATATTGCTATTCATTCCCTCAATTCTAGCGTTCGACCCAAGAAAAAGCGACAGTACTTGTTGTGTGGAAAAATCTGAGATTCTGCATGCCGCGTTTGTTTGATTCAGAGAAGCTACAGACTTCAAACCATGTCCAAGTGTAACATCGCTTGAGCCAAGGATTTGCTGGATAATCCAGGAGTTGTCTGGGTCACGACGCTCAGTACCTGAGCTGGGACTGGGGCTTTCTGTCTCATATATCAGCATACCCCTCGGTGTTTCTTGTTGTCCTTGACGTGAAGGCTGGCGTGTACCTCGAAACTCGAAAAGGGTTTGAAATTGGAAAAATGGAAGATTATCCAATTTGATGTCATCTGACAACGACCCCGAAGGTGTGCAGACCGTGATTGATTCGGGCGTCTGCGGACTCGGAGCTTCGAAGTATGTCAGTACTAGGGCCGAATATGAGTTCAACAATATTCAGTATACCTGAGATATAGGTGGGAATAGAATGCCGCGATACTTCTTTCTTGACCTTCTTCGGCGGGATCAGTGTGTCGTTGAGGTAAATGTCGCTCTCTAACCCTTCCCTTTTGCGCTTCTGTATGCGGTGGGCAACATATTTCCATTCTGAAGCCTTGAGATTTTTGCGCATGTCCCATTTCTTCAATTGATCCTCATATTGAGCCTTGCTGTTGAAATGATTAGCTATGTCCGACTCTGAGAAAGTAGCAATGTCATTTGAATGCTAATCACCTCGCAATGAAGGCGCAAGTCTCCTTCATGTACTCCATGACCTGCTCAAGGGTCTTGTCCTGGGTCAAGTAAAGGTCCTTGATAATTTTCTTGTGAGATTTCCATGCTGGTTCCGTGGCTTCCCGTGTGGACAACATCGCGGGTTATTTGGTGCGATTGGCGGAGTACAGTCAAGAGATTGAAGCAGAAGGGTGCGCATTCGTTCAAATGCGTCTCCAGCCGCTCTTATATCTTCATCCAGTAGTAGAAGGCTGGGAACGAATAAGCGAGTGGGGGAGTAATTTTAGGACAAGGAAGGCAGGTTTTGGAACCATCCAATAACTTTAGAAGCCAAGAACTCCCTTGGCGTTCGCAAGTGTAATGAGGTTATTGGACGGTTCCAAAATCTGCATTGCGGATCCTCAAGGGAAGCTCTCTACAATTGGCCAGCTGGATGTCGGCATCAAACAGTCGCTCAAGGACAGAGTAGCTTATCCGTCATCCTTCTCCCGCCGCCGAAGCCTGACAGCGCCACACTGATCTGATTGGCAGGATCCAGAATCTGCCAGTCTTAGCTTCGGCTTGCCTCCCAGATGCTACATACTGCTCTGGAAAATGCAATGTGTCTGCCATATCTATTGGAGACGTCCAAAATCCGTTTCACGTGATAGTTGTGGGATCCCGTTCGCACCATAGCTGATATTGCTGATTGGTGATGACCAAAATCTCTTCTTCTAGCCTTGTTATGCTTCCAGATGCATGGACTGACAGCGCCTTCTTTGCTTCCTTGGAAGGAGGTACAACTCTTCTACGAAACTTCGCACTCTTCTCTTGTCTGGCAATGTAAGGTTAGGAGGACCTCCGAACACTTTATCATCACTGCTCACCTCGACATTTCCCTCTGACCTTCATCTCTCTGTCCACAGAAGACATGTCCTCATCACGAGTCAATACTGCACTTCAACACATCTGCTCAGAAGCATGTACAAAGATCCAATTGTGTGCTGCCCTCCAACATACCTCCAGCCTTGCCTACCTTGAATACTGCGAAATTCCATCTTGTGCCTCGGCGGACGCTACGCTCAAGAAGGTCATCGAGAAGCTCGGAGGGATCTCATGGAAGAGCATGCTGAAGCAGTGGTTCTTACTCCGCAGAACGACAATCTCGGAGGTTGACGTCTCCTTTGTGGGTACACCGTTTCTACATATGTCTTTCTCGGTGTGCTGACTACAGCCAGCTCTCGATATCACAGCTCGAAGCTCAGCGTCCACCCTACCTTGTGCGATTTAGCCAGAAGCAACCGCATGACCTTCTCACCAAAGCCATGCATCTTCCAGATATGGCCCATGCTGTCGGCTTCGCTTTGGATAACCAACACCTCGTTCGCAACGATCCCGCATTTGAGCCTTCGACTCCACAAAAAGCACTCTTGTTAGGATGGGAAAGGGATACGAAGGCTGTGGCGCATATGATTGGCGTTGTCACACTACTTTCTGTTCTTGTCGGTGTTCTGGTTGGGGTTCTTGTTCATGATGCCTCTCTGGGCATCGCTGCAAGCAGCGGGCTAGCTGCCGTTCTGTCTTGTGTGGAAGTACTTGTGATCTGGCAGTTCCGGTGATTGGAGAGGCTTGCGGTCGAATTGGATTTCATCGTCCTATAGATAGCATGAACCTATTAGTGCTCCCTGATGCACTCTTTGCGCGAACGTGTGCGTGTCGAGAAGAAGGGAGATAGTGTACCTAATATGACAGGCCTCCACGTCCACATAGGGACCGCGCCGGAGTGCGATGTACCCGAGATCTCCCTCCCAATGCTCTAGCACCTGGTATTATACTAGTCCGATATCAGGAGATAATATCCTCTTTCCATTTCGACTAGCGCCGCGGATACAATAACACGCACAGCAACGTATAGGCCATTTCAAACCTAGTGGGCCTCCAAAGCCACGGACACTGCTGCGGTCAATTTTCCTTCCCTGAACTGACTGATATACAGGACAAGATCTTTGCAAACAGATATGAGGACTGCGAAATTGGCCATGTTGATAGGATCGGAGGCGGCGAGCGATATTCCTATTGCTAATAGATTCAAGTTTGTCGATTGGCAGAACTTTGGGCCTTTACCTGAGGGCGCCACCCAACCATGCACGCTCGAATTTAGACAGCATAAAGGGACGCTGAAGATGGAAGAGATCGGACAGTGAGTATGCTTCACAGCCCTAACGCGGACAGCAGAATGACGAGCTCCACAGGCTACATCGCATACTTCGCCGACCAAGCCACCTGTACGTCGCAGAGAGCTGACCTGGCCAAGGCGAAGACGGTCCAAATACAAATTTGTCTGCACGACCCACAGGGACAAAACGGAACGAATTCTTCGACTTGCTCCAGTTGCTGCGGCAGGCCAAGTAGTATTGGATGGCTCGGTACGAGAGGTTTACTCCTAACGTGTTCACGAGGTTGCCTTACAGCGTGATCTGTGCCATGCGAGCTAGCCGAAGTGGAGGCCGAGGTACGCCGGTATAGTAGGAACACTGGGGCTGATGGGAAGGAGAAGGACTTTGAAGCCTGAAATGCGCACGAAGAATGCGAAGATGGCAGTGGCAAAGATCAGAAGTTTGAAGACGACGCACGATAGGCCCTGCCGGAAGGCCAAAGCTCATAAGGTGGGCATTGGCAAGGCCGTCGTACTGCTTGGTAGCTAGTCGAAATCATACTGATATTTGGCCTGACCTCGAGGTTACATTTCCCCAGATGCATCTGTGGAACGAAATGTGCTTGCTCTCTCTTCTTACATTGTAGTCTCCCTCTAATTCGTGGAGGCTTGCTTCTACGGTACTTCGAGCAATCAGAAAAGGCTTGGCGCCTACGACTTGTTTGACGGACACGTTGACTCCCCAAGAATCTTGTCTATCACTGCGCCAGCAATATGACGACAAAGGGTGATTTTAGGCGGTCAGTGAACCTGCTCCAAAAGCAAAACGTCGTCTTCATACACCCTGACCTCGGCATCGGCGGTGCTGAACGTCTTATTATCGACGCCGCCGTTGGCTTACAAGAATTAGGTCACAAGGTCACGATCTTTACAAGCCACTGTGACCCCACGCATTGCTTTGATGAGGCTAGAGATGGTATGTTTATCCTCAGCTATGTTGCCAACGTGACCCTTCCGAGGCTAAGTTGTTGACGCAGGATTGTGATCTATAGGCACACTGGATGTAAGAGTGCGAGGCAACACTATTTTCCCACCAACCTTCCTGAATCGCTTCCATATCCTTCTTGCGATATTAAGACAGCTACACCTTATCCTGACCATCTCTGTCCTCACCACCGAGCTCAGTACGCTTCGTCCCGATGCTTTCATCGTTGATCAGCTATCGGCTTGCGTCCCACTCCTTCGATGGCTGTGGCCGGAGAGACAGCGGATACTGTTCTACTGCCATTTCCCAGATCAGTTACTTGCTCAGCGGAATGAGGGCGGAGCCCTGGGTCTGGTGAAGAGGCTATACAGATTACCTTTCGATTGGTTTGAAGGCTGGAGCATGAGTGGAAGCGACCGTATTGTTGTCAACTCAGCCTTCACACGGAGTGTCGTCAATGGCCTATTTAAAGGACTAGGTGACCTCGGAGTGGTCTACCCATGCGTGAATACTGAAGTCGCTGAAAGAGCCAAGGAAGATGGGGAGGATGCACCGCTATGGGGAGGTATGAAGGTTCTCTTGAGCATCAACAGATTCGAAAGGAAGAAGGACGTTGGTTTAGCCATTTGCGCCTATCATGGCTTGACACCACAAGAGCGGAAGAATTGCAGACTTGTCGTTGCTGGTAAGATGCACCTGTGCCCAACCTAGGCAAAGCTATGTTGCAAAGATTTTGCTAACTTATCGAGTTAGGTGGTTACGATCAACGAGTTCCGGAAAATGTTGACTACCACAAAGAGCTTCAGCATCTTGCCGACTCACTAGGCTTATCCCACACTACGTCCAAGGCCATAACGACCGCATTAGCCGTCCCGTCTAGCATTGAAGTTTTATTCCTACTTTCAGTCCCCGGAACCTTCAAGTCGACCCTACTCCGCAATGCAAAGCTACTGGTCTACACGCCAACAAATGAGCATTTCGGCATTGTGCCTGTAGAAGCTATGCATGAGGGCGTACCAGTACTTGCAGCAAATACTGGTGGTCCATTGGAGACAGTTGTGGAAGGGCAAACCGGCTGGCTGAGGGACGTGAAGAAAGTGGATCAGTGGACAGGCGTTATGAGGAAGGTGTTGGTAGAATTAAGCCCAAGTGAGATCGAGACGCTGGGCCGCAATGGCAAGAACAGGGTCAACCTTGAGTTCTCGAGAACCACCATGGCCAGGCGATTCGAAAGGGTCCTGGGAGAGATATCAAATTCGGAGCGGAAGCCTTTCATCGAATGGCGGGATATTTTACTGGCGATTGGTATCTGCGGAGCATTTGGTTTCGTTTTTGCTGCTGCAATGATGAAGCCAAATATTCGGAGAATATCTGAGTTGAAGCAAGAATTATGAGGCTCTCTCACAATGAATATTTTGTGCCGTACTCTGCACTACTTCCCGCTTCAATGATCTGGCACGTGCCTTCGTTAACCGTACGCGTTGCCTAGGTCGCGCGTTTTAGTGCTTGCGCGTATATTGAGGTGCCGCATTCCCCACCTTACCACACCAAGGCATCATGAAATGCAATGAATTGATCAATCACTCTCGTCGCCGCCTCTTTGCTTTGCGTGGGCCCTTAGCTTGCACAATCTCGCATTTCCATTTTAATGATTCCCTTTCGGAATGCCCGAAATCATTAGCCTACTTTCTTCCCCGGTAAACAGCCCGCCAAAACAATCGTGTGACCCACCACGGCCATCGCCCGGGCTTGCGAAGGAGATATTCAACTTTGGCTCTGATGACTTCGATTTCACTGGACTATCGGGCGACCTTGACTTCCCTGTATCACAGCCTACGAAGAAGCGCAAATTGAGCACCGACCAAAACGACGTTGTTTTGGCTCCGAAGCCAGCAAAGCCCCATGTATATACTATCTTGGACGATGAGGATCTATCTCTACCACAGGTGCCCGCGGCTAAGGACGGGAGAAGTGTGGCCTCGGAGTATCAATGGGAGAACCTGGTGTCTGACCCAATTGCGTTATCATCATCGGCGCCGGAAGCTAGAACTGTGAATCAGGGTAAAGCGGTCGTCTTGGACTTGTCGGACGATCTGCCGGAAGACTTTATGGCTCTTGGAGAATCCTTTAGCCTTTCTCAGCCCAAGTCGACGGTCAATGGAAGGAAGCATCTATCCGAACGAACGGCGAATCTATTGGCGGGCCTCCATGAGAAGCCCAATACATTAGGATCGAAGAGTCGCAATCACAAATTTATGACGAAGACCAATACTAGGGCTAAATCTGTGGATGATATTCTTAGCTCTTCGCCAATGAGGGAGACAGTGAAAAAGATTACAAAGTCCTCGAAGCTGACAGAGGCCGCGAAAGAAGCCAGGGCAGCAGAACGAGCAACTGCTCAAGCTGCAAAAGACAGGGAAAAGGAAGAAGAGAAAGAGCGAAAGCGCCTTGCCAAAGAACAAAAGACGAAGGAAAAGCAAGAAGCTGCAGACATTGCTGAAGTCAACAAGTCCAAAACTGACAAGAAAGCATCTGTGACTGAAATGGTCGTCGAAATGTCCCAAAGTTTGCAGGGAAAGAGCGTCGGCAACCAGGTTGTGGAATATATGAAGCAACTAGGGGTTGATACGACATTCTTCGAGGAGGATGTGGACGATGAGATGACCGAATCGTATGGCAGTTTGGTGAAGTGGAGCCGAAAAGTCAAAGCGAGATATAATGGTAACGCAGGCCATTGGGAGCCAATTGCAGAGCACACCGTTGAGAAAGAAAGGCATATACTGGTTCATCTGACAGCTTCAGACTTTGCTGGTATTGCCACGTCGAGGATAGGGAGTAGTAGTAACCGAGAAGGTCTTGTTAGCGAGCAAGCAATGATTCGAAACCTCGACGTGCACGTCTCAGGCCTTCGAAAGAAGTACAAAGACTGCAGGCCAATATACCTCATCGAAGGCCTCGAAGCGTTCCTCCGAAAAAACAAGACCGCCAAAAACCGCGCCTACACCACGGCAGTACTCTCTCAGCTCCCACCCAGCGACCCCTCCGCACCACCAGCATCCAGCCAGCCGCGCCCAAGAAAGAAGACCCACCCTGCCGCTCCAGATTATACCTTCATCGACACCGACCTCGCCGAGTCTTTGCTCCTGCACCTGCAACTCACCCACGCCGTCCTGATCCACCACACCACCACCCCCTCCGACACGGCCTTCTGGATCCGCACCTTCACCGAGCATATCTCCACGATCCCATACCGGCACGAGCGCATGGCACTCAACGACGCTGGCGCCACCTTCTGCATGGACGCTGGCCAGGTCAAGACGGGCGATGACGCGCGCGACACCTACGTCAAGATGTTGCAGGAGGTGCAGCGCGTGACGCCCGCCATGGCGTACGGGATCGCCAATCTGTACCCGAATGTGCGCGCGTTGGCGAGGGCGTTTAGGGAGGAGGGTCCGTTGGTGCTGGAGGATGTGAGGAAGGGCGCGAATAGGGATGGGGTGGTGACGGATAGTCGACTGGGCCCCGCAGTCAGTAGGAGGCTGTATAAGGTATTTATGGGGAGGAATGAGTGGAGTACGGATGGGATTGCTTGATTGCATATCGACAATATGAATCGGCGGAATTCTTGCGTATATTTGAGCCAGTGGCTAGCTCGAAGCAGAAGTCTAGTCATTCTTTCGAAAAGTCGTCTTATACGAAAAGAATCTCTCACGTTCATTCCTTAAATCACAACTCACACCACAACGCCTCGCCTTCTCCAGTTCCTCCAGGCAAACAACCAAAGCACAACGGCCAGGCCTACACTCGCGGCACAACCCCACGCCCAACCTTGAAAGCAGTCAGGGCCCTTGCACTCCATCTCTCCTCCCTCACCAGGCATAGCCGCCCTCGAATAACCAAGCGAGTACACAATACCCCAGACCGCAGCACCACCTGCGGGCATCATGGCGACAACGCCCCAGTTCGTGCCGAAGTTTTCAGCGCCCCACACGACGCTGATGATTATGGGGACGAGACTGAAAGAGGCGCCGTAACCAAGACCGAGGAGGGCGGAGGAGGCGAGGAAGAAGGATGGGTTGGAGGGGACGAGGGGTGGTAGGGCGAGGATGAAAAAGGAGAAGAAGAGGAGGATGGCGGATGGGAGGAGGAGAGTTAGGCGTGAGAAGGAGGTGCGTGGTGGTGAGTGGTCGGAGGACGAGGTTGGGGCGAAGAGATCCGAGAGCGTGCCTGTTAGGAGCCGAGCCACGGTTGAAGTTAGGGCGATTATCGAGACGTGCGTTGAAGGGCGACCAGCGGGTGGAGAGGAATACATTCGGTGGACCGGTGTTAGCGTTGGGATGATGGTGCCGAGGTTGTTGATGTAGGCTTCGCCGGGGCCGGTGACCAGGAAGAAGCCAGAGGCAAGCAGCCACATGGTGCGGTCTGTGAGGAAGGCGTGGGTTTCGTAGTTGAGCAACCAAGATTTCTTTCTTCTGAGGCGTTCTTCTTCGGCTCGCCTCTTGAGGATCATTGACTCGGAGAGATGGAGGTCGAGGTTTGATTCGGAATCAGAGGCTGAATCATCTGCGCCATTGTCCAGGGTGCCATAACCCCTGTGCCTTGAGTCTCCGTTCTGTGATCTGAAGAAGTCGCTTTCTTCGAGAAGTCCGCTCCTTTCGAGCTCTCCAATGCCTCGATCAATCAAATCTTCTTCGTCCACGATTCGTAATCCAAGCGCCCCAACCAGGCCCACGGCGAATAGCGTACATCCCAAAAACAAAAAGTAGCGAAATACGTCAACATCTCCTTTTTGCCCGTTAGGTAGTCTTTCATATAGTAGGTTTGCGCCGACTTGGCTCTGCCACATCCCGCTGAGCCCAAATGCTGCTATGGGCACAGCAAGCATAAAGCCCCTGTACTTAGCCTGGGAGAAGTTCTTCGCGCATGTAGCTACTGCTGATAAGTACATGCAGCTTGTCCCTGCCCCAATCCCGACAAATGCTAGAACCATGATTCCGAAGGGCCAGCCAGAGCCACCATGCGCTGCATCGGGCGGGGGGCCTGATCTGTATGTGAATGCTGCCAGTAGATAGCCTCCACCAAAGAGAACTGACGAAAGCAGGGATAATGGTGGTGGCGAGTAGCGATCGCAGAGATAGCCGAATAACGGTACAGGCAGGTACATGGCCAGTTCAGCGGTGACGGAGACAGCATTGACGTGGAATTGTGTATAGTGAAGGTCTGTGAGGAATCGAGCGCCATACAGCGAAAATGACGTTATTGAGCCAGCGCATAGGCTGTAGAAATAGAATTAGCAGATGCTCTTCCCATCTAGAGTCTAGAGCCGTATGAGATAGGGTGGGCAAGAGACTGGCGTACCAGCTAAGCACTGCGCAGATGAAGCTGCAAGTGCGTATGAACTGTGCCCGGATCAATTGCCTGTCGCGTGCGATTATACCTTCTGCAACCTCGCTCATAAGGCTGACATCGTCGTCGAGCAAGCTTCTATGGCCAGAAGCGTGAGGTTGTGCGGTCCGGTTGGCATCAAAGTCCAAGGTCTTAATGACAGGAGACGCTGGAAGAGAACTAGGGGCCATGGTTACAGGATTCCAGAGCAATTGAGGATCACCAATGGTTGTAGGGGGTGCGCCCGGGGCATGTCCCGTACTCTTAGCTTATCGGGCGTTCAAGCCCGACTCTCAGGTTGATATCCATGAACGGTTCAAGATGCGGCACTGAGGCGTTGACTTGTGAATTCGGGACGAGAGCAAGTTATAGGTCCAAGCTGCAACGATGACATGTTGCACTAGCTGTCTCACTAGTCGGCGACTCGCGGGCTTAAGCGAGCCTGGTGTTAGGCCCTCGGCGCCACTTCCACACCACAACTTCCAGACCACAGAGAACGTTCCTCCAACCCACTTCACGGCGAACAACTCCCGACCTTATGCCTTGAAAAGCCCGCCACAGCCTATCGCCAACACTAGGCAATGTCGCTCAGTTCTTCACTATCGCACCTTCTGGACGGATCGTCGTGTCGCAAGGTTGGTTTCATCCCCATCTTTCACTCCTTGGACCCCATCTCCTGCTGTCCCGCAAGCGTTCGCTTTCTAACAGAAGTGCCACCTCCAGAGATCTCATGATCAGATATCTCGATCAGAAAGTCGAAGTGGAAGCCCTTGGCGTCTAGCGTACGCGGCCGCAAGAGCGAGCCTTAGTCCTTCGTCCGTCCCAGACCTTCCTGATATCCGCTCTTCTCGAACGCTTCCTCCACCGCCTGCACACTTTGCACGAGACGGATTTGACTACAGAATGCCAATCCTCTCGGCAAGCAATGCTCTATCTTCCTCATCTTCCTCCGCGTCCGGCTCGCAGACGCCATCTTCTCGACCCACTTTTATCGACCTCACTTGTGACGCAGACTCGCCCCCATCACTGCCTCCGCCACCTCCGCGGCTGCCTTCTGTAGATTCGGATTTACGAAGGCGCCCTCGACGAGCTGCCGACAGAGTTGAGATGCAAACCAGGGATTTAACAAGGCTTAGAGGTAGCAGACCTCCTCGTTTTGGACGAAATATCATGTCGGGCACACCAGAATTGATAGACCTGTCGACCGCCAGCGACGAGATCGAGGATTCTCCGGAGCCGGATTACAGCAGGCGCCTTCCACCACCTGTGCCACCATTGCCCGTCGATTCAAGTACGGGTAGTTCTGAAGTTGAATTTATAGGTTCTAGGCCTATCCCCCAAAATGCAGAGACAGCACACGTCAGCAACGGATCACAAACTCCTGCTGCTTCATCTGCATTTCAGCCTTTTGCCCAAAGTTTTTCTCATCTCAGAGATCTCTTGGCGGCCGGCACATCGTTCATGAACTCCACTGGGCGCTATGGTCAGGTAAGAGCAGGGACGTCAAGGGCCAACCAAGATAGAGATCGGCTATTGGAAGAGGAACAAGTGCAGTGGATTGCTCGAGCAGTAGGCAACCATCACCGTGTACAACCGCACCAACACCGACTTCCAGATTTGATAATGCACCCACCACCTACGGAAGAGAATTTCGATGGCATTGGATTGGATTATGCCCAACCAGCCTTCGCTCTAGGAGGCATCATTGAAGGGGCAGCGGGCAGCTCAACACTTGACCGCAGGCCATCGCCTCCATATAAAGCGCCGCCCGCTGCTGCCGAGGGCTTCACAAGAAAAGTTGAGGAAGATGACGTTGTCGTCTGTGTGAACTGCGGAGAGGAGCTAGGAGCCGGAGACGTGGAGGTGAAACGACAAGTCTGGGTGGCTAAAGCGTGTGGCCATGTATGTAAAAGCCTAGATTGGACTGATGATGTGCAAGCTAATATTGTCGCTCTAGGGATACTGCGGTTACTGTGCAACTAACAGGTCAATTACCAAAAGTGGTAACAAGAGAGACAAACGTGGAGCAGCACAGCGACAGGCCATGCATTTCAAGAATTGCAAAGCGCCTCTTTGCAACAAACCAGTTAGCGCCAAGACTGCCATGATACAAATATATCTGTGAGCATGACCCTTGGATTGGCGAGGCGGCTCTTACGTCGTTCCGATTTCGAATTATCCGTTGGACTTGAACGACACCGCGTGGCTGTTCTTAAGATACCTAACTTTGTCAATTGCGTTCAATCGGAGCTTAGCGCTTGGGATGCTCTCGACTGGGCTATGGGAAAGTTTTGTTAATATGCAAGTGTCAGGGCGTCATTCGATTTCCAGGCGTCTCGATCACGTTGGCCATAGGCTGTGATACGACTGTTCTTCCAGAAGGCTTGTAAATGGTTGATACCCCTGTGTCTGCCAGCGCTGAAGGCTTCATAGAGTGCTTTTGGCTCGATGATTTTGATGAAAGGAATGAAGCACGAATTTTGAGTTTTGACTTCTCATTCTTCCAGTATCAACAGTATTGAACCAAAGTACAATGACCAACTTAGCAATAACTCATGGTATTGCCGCTACGTGCTTTCGAGCCAGCTTAATGTTCTTCAACGCCCAGTCAATGCTCACACCCACGCCGATCCTTATGCCCCAGAACAGCCCGGGAGAGTGATCATATATTCTTGATACCACCGTGATACGGACTCCAAATGCCTCTGACGCTCTCGTTCTCTGATAGAACGTTCTTCCCTCTGATCTTCTTGTTCTTCTCACCACTAGCCTGCATTAACAATTCGACTTTCTGCAGCACTTGTTCTTTCTCCAAGTTGCGCACGCAGATGGCTTTCTGACGGCCATTGATGTAGTAGCCTCTCACCACAGGATGCCTATGTGGACGAGGCGATATTCTGATCTCGATCTGTGGATGTGCTTTTGAGAATGATGGGAGAAGGTGCGATTTCAGGAAAGCGCTTCAACAATTGTTAGCCAAGCTGGTACCGAGGATGAGGGACTGGGTTGGGCGAGGAGAAAAGAGGCGTACTTCATGCCTCTCGAGCTACCTGCCCAATCGCAGTAATGAAAGTCGAGGCGTTTGCATTGGAGAATGAAGGCGCCGAGGCCATTCTGTCCGTCTGATCAGTATCTTGCCATCGAGAGAAGACACCGCATGGATTCAAAGACCCACCTGACTGGATGCCACTGTCTTGATACCTTGAACTGGCATCACTGTAGCACCGCCTGAGGCAGTTTGCAGGTCTGTACAAGGTGCGTTCCAAAAATGGCCGTCAAGATCGAAATAAACGCGGCTAGTTCCTGGGCTGCGCCTAAATTTTAGAGCATGAAGTTCCAAGACGCGAGTCTCTCCTGACCTGAAATTTGGGATCGCTTAACTGTATTGCCTCCTCCCGATTCTATCCCACTCGTTATCGACTGCTTTCGCGTCGGAGAAGGCATCTATCCATGACTTGACTGCGCAAGAAACTCAATACCTTTCCACTAACTCCTCAAGATGACCGATAAACTCCCTGCAAACCTCCTTGCCCTCTTCCAACCGCGTCCTCCCCTAAGATACATTCCTCCACAAGATACGCCGCCAGAAGATCGTGCTCTAAAGAAATCACAAATCTCTGGCATTGCCGCGTTCCTTCCAGCGCTCGCTGAGTATGCCGCGACTGACGACTACAAGCCCACCGAGTCATGGCTGCAGCGCAAAGACCGTATCAAGGCCGAGAAGAAAGCGAGGTTAGAGGAAATGGCAAGGGATGATTTCAAAGAATTCCAGCCGGAGAATGATCCTCAAATACGCGGAGATGCTGTCAAGACATTATTCGTAGGACGACTGGCATACGAGGCCAAGGAGAGCGATCTGGAAAGAGAGTTCGGGCGATTTGGTCCTATTGAGAGGGTATGTCAAAATGTGTTGAAAGAATCAACCATCATCATCACTGGGATGTATGCGCTACAGTAGAGGTTTCGCCAGCCTCAGGTGTTCTCTCTACGGGCTCATCCATCACCGGCTCGTCATTCGCCCACTTTACTCAGATGCTGATCACGTTTGGATTTTTACAGATACGTATTGTCAAGAATCCAAATGAGAGGAACCCGAAGAAGCAACATAGAGGCTATGCGTTCATTGTTTATGAAAGGGAGAAAGACATGAAAGGTACCATATTCTCCCCAACCCATTCGTTACATCTCTGTACATGCTTGAGTATTGTTCACTGACGCTGGAGCTCTTCCTCCTTTTTACAGCTGCCTACAAGGAAACTGATGGTATCCGCATCAAAGATCGTCGGGTATGTGTCGATGTTGAAAGAGGTCGCCTTGTGACAGGCTGGAAACCACGCCGGTTCGGTGGTGGACTGGGTGGCCGTGGATATACAAAACAAAGCATTGCAAAACCCGGCTTCGGGCCACCCGCTGGCCCTGGCTTCCAAGGCGGAGGGTTCCGGGGCGGCTTTGGTGGTCGCGGTGGCGGCTTCCGTGGAGGCTTCAGAGGTGATCGAGGAGGCGGTTTTGGTGGTGACCGAGGCGGCTTTGGCGGGGATCGAGGTGGGTTCGGCAGTAGAGGGGGCATTGGCTACCAAGGTTCAGGTGGCTTCGGAGGTAGAGGAGGATTCTCAAACGGTGCACCTCCACCAAATGCCCCAAGCGGACCGGGCGGATCGCGGGGGGGTGGGTATGGTGGTGGGTACGGAGCCGGTCCTGCCAACGGTACTGGATCTGACTATGGCGACCGGGGCGGTCGCAATGGGTATGGTGCTAGTGGTGAACGAGAGTATCGTGGCAGCTCCAGTGGCGCGCCAAGGTTTGACAGCGGTCGAGATCAACGTGGCGGAATAACGGGAAGCAACCGAGAACCAGTTGCAGCCAGAGACCGGCCGTATGCTACCGAACAGGTTCGCGACCGAGATCGTGAAAGAGACCGTGAGCGCGATCGGTACGGTGGGAGCAGCGGTGGTAGACGAGATGATGACTATGGCTCCAGAAAAAGATATCATGAGGGCGACGCCTACGACGATCCGAGGAGCAAGCGAAGATACTGACACAAGTCATCCCACTTCTTTTCACCAAAGCGCAATGGTTTGTTGGGTGGGTATCGTATTGTCAAATTTCTTGCAACTTTATCCCTTTCTCGCCGAGGGTAAGATATTGCAGCAAGCTATCGCTCGCCCGACTCATTTCGAGAACATCTCCAGCAACGGCTTTTGCAACACCACCGCCGCCGCCACGCCGCCGTCACCACCACCATCACCGCCACACCACCACTTGGGAATGTTGTGATCAACTGACTCACTGCCCAATCAAACGCGAGTATCAGAGCATACAGTCCTAATCCGCCATAACTTCCGCTTTACTCAAGTCTCCTTGGGTCAATAGCCGACACTCGTACTGGGTATCCGCATGGTAATTGAGGGACAGGTTTCCTTCCAGACTCAGCAATGCCGAGCAGGCCTTGCTTTCATTTCATCCAGCTTCGTCTGGTAAGTATGTATTTTAGGACGCGGTTCACAATTGTATCAGCTTAGTCGGCCTCAAGCTACGACTCGAGCAGCTGTAAAGGTAGGATCAGGTAAGATGAGTCTGAGCAGCGATGCATCGGATTCCTACTACTGATCTGGGTTTCGCGCGTAAAACGAACATTCAATGGAACATTCGATGACATCAACGGCATTTCTTAGCCGACAATGTCATACCTAGTGTCAGCGTCCTTGCAACATGCCCTTTGGCGGTGTGGCTGAAGTCTGCTATTCTCGGCTTTGAATCAAGTAATCTGAATTACACGCCACAGCGCGTGAAACGCCGGGCTTGGGGTTTGGGGGACTTTAGCGCCAACGAGCACGTTCCCGACTGGAGCGAAATTTTCATGCTTTCCCTTCCACGTCATTGTGCCACTCCCAACGTCCTGCTTATCCAGCAAAAGCGCTATCCAGAATTCATCCAAGCCTCTAGAAATACAGACTTTTCATTTGCTTACCTCCAAAGGATTAGTTAAGCAAAATTTTCATCCACGAATGACACATGAGAACCCACTTTGGACACTACAACCCTTGTCATCGTCTCATTTATCCGGTGTCGCATTGGGCGAAAAAGCGGCGTTTGGATTGAGTCCACACTAATGCCCTCCGAAAACGGCACAATGTTGTGGGAGGGCGTGAAGGGCGTATGTTTTCTGACAAGATGACCGGGTAAATCCAGTTATGCTGTGAGTCAGGCTGACATGTGGAAGGACGCGGCTGCTGGTATATAAGGATTCCATTGTTTGCTCTTTCCAAGGGATTGTCTTGTGTACCAGCCCAGCGAAGCAAAGTAACTCTTCCAGTCTTCATCTCCACCAATCATACCAAACTATTTCAACCTAACCAACTACACTACCTCCCCTCACAATACATACAATGGCCACCACATACGCCGCCTACCATAACATCTTCGCCTCCCAGAACTCCAGCCGAAAGGCCTCCGCCGTATCAACCGACTCCAACAAGTCCGCTTCCTCCAAGACCCAGAAGGTCATGAACTTCCTCGCCCCAAGGATGCCCCTCCATGAGCCCTTGACTCCAACCTCTGTCGCCAATCAGGAGCAGCAGCGGCAGAGGCTGGAGCGTGAGGAGACCGAGTACCAACCAGCGCGCATCTACGACTCCGTACTCAGGCGGCCACTATTCCGGAAGGCCAAGAAAGGCAACGAGGCCTCCTTGACCCAGAAGCGGCTGTTGTCAGGTGCTTCTTCGCACGGCAGGCCATCGATGACCTCCAGCCTCGACGAAATTTACGAGGTGGAATTGCCAGGGTCGGAGTACTTTGGGTTGGACGAGAAGAAGTAAATGGGAAGAAGCCCGAGAACCTTTTTGATTCTTTGCTCAGATCTTTGGGGCTTTTTCATACCTGGGACTTCGATGATCGGCAATATCAGCCACTGGCGACTAGCGACTAGCATCGGGTGTTTGGAACGGCGCACTGCATATGGATTTTCATTTGTTCTTTTGCATCAGCACATAGCGACGACACACAAGAGATACCCTGACCGATAGGCTTGCTGCGAGGGCGACATGGAGGGATGATATGCATTGAGTTGCCGGTAATATTACACTATTATCGTTGATAAATGTTCTGCTTCTCTCTCCGTACCATGATGTCTGATTGGGAACATCCCTCTAGTGACTACCTTAGGAAACTTACCTCTGTTCATTATTCTGTCGGCGCTACTAGCCCATTCGCCCAACTATTCTCGTGCTTTGGCCGTCGACTCCTGCCGCCAAACCGGAATCTAGAAGCGCACAAGATTCTGGTGGGCCTCTCTAACAAGCAGCCGAATGGCCGCCCGCGATCTGTAAAATCTGCTCCACGCTCAACCCTGCTCGCATTTGCCAGCTCAATCATCGATCTCATCCTCAGTTTAGCTGCTTTCGTCTCCTCACTCTCTGTCCAGTGCTCGAACTGTCGAATTGCCATGAGCAGGTAAAGCTGCTGGTTGCACACCTTCAGGGCAGCCACCATTGTGTGCCAGTCAATATCCCACGACCCACAAGTCATGCGAATCTGCCTGGCGTTCACAAACTCCTGAACCACCTATTTGTGGCGGAACCACGGTTTGCGGAGGACAGCTTTGAAGGCATCCCAAGCGTGGTCTACAGCGTCTGCAGGCTCCAGGCCTTGCATTTTCGCCTGCGAGACGCTTGGAATGCAGCTCTGGTCGTTGCGTGCTAAGGCTTCGAAGACAGGAAGCGCAATCACACTGTTGTCGGCTTCTTCGCCCAGGTCGACGATAACAAGACTGGAGCCACTGTATATCCTTTGCATGAGCCTCACCTGTTGGCTCTTCTCAACATTGTCCTCTTGATTAATGCGGACTGTGTCGATACTGGAGCGGAACCAACCCCCCTCGGCAGATCCTCAGCCCTCTACCCCCCTCTTCAAGTGGCATGCGCGCTGGAGCACGGACGACACACTAAACGGAACATTCTCCTTCTGCTCGCGAATTCGTTCTGCTATACATAGCTAACCACTCCTGGAAAGCTCAAAAAATTGACTCCGGAAGAGTTGGTTCCTGAAGAGTTGATTCCTGAAGAGTTGACTCCTGAAGGGTTGACTCCTGTAGGGTTGATTCCTGAAGAGTTGACTCCTGAAGGGTTGGCTTCTGAAGGGTTGACTCCCGGATACTTGACTCCGGAATGGTTGATCCCTGGATACTCGACTCCGGAAAACTCGACTGCGACTGCTGAATGAGGCCCGTCCTAGAAGAGCTGTCTTGAGGAACAAGTGGAGCAGACCAACCAGAGCATATCGTCAGGCTCCCATCGCCACTCTCACCAAATTGCCAGAAAGGAATGTCTTTAGAGTCGTGATCCAAACAGTCATGCTTCTTATGCTCTCGGACTGCTTGTATCATCCAATCGATTAGGCCGTTCGGCGTTTCTGTCCTTATGTATTCGGCAAGGGCTGGAGGCAATTTGCTCTGAAGACGGCGTAGCTCCAGTTGCGAATAGAGCAAGAAAATGATGTGTAATAATGTGGTAAAAGTTGCCAGGAAAAGAAGAGTCCACACGGGCCATGGCACCTCAGCCAGGGTCATCACGCATCCCTGGGTCGGATCTCCAATAGGGGCGTCCGTTTCACTTACATCACCACCCCACCCAACCATAATGATTGACTCAAGAATGGATTCCAAAATACTCGCAACTTTGGTTGTCTGATTCCAGTTATTCTGTTCATATATTTTCCCCGCAGTCATGCCCTTATACAGAGAAAGTGTCTTGACAGCGTGGAGCTTAGTGAGTATCCACTCAACGGAAGGTGCCTTCATAGAACAGAGAAAAGTTCTGATTAGATGAGTTTGATTATCGCCATAACCATGGTTGTATGCAGCCTTTAAGTTCCATGGTTCTCGAGTGTTGTCGTCGGCAGAGGGGCTCCAGGCAAGGAATCGATCCCATGAACCATCAGGAAACCCTGAAGCATAGTAGTCGGAAGTGTTCTCATACAAATAGCCTCCGTCGATGAGATCTTGGAAAACAGCAGGCGCACTGATAGTCTCGTTGTATTTCAGGCCTGGTTAAGTTTCCTGACATTCCCAATGACCGAGAATGTCTTGTTCCTCGGCGCGAAAGTTGGTATTTCCATTGGCTTTGAGGAATATACCTAATAAGCCGCCATTTGCCTTGCTCGAGATTTGCGATTGAGTTACCATTGTGTATGCCGGTTGAAATGGATCAGGAACGGATTCCCAGGCCACTGGTTCGGCAGGAATGACAACACCCGTGCCAAAATAACATCTCCCAGGGACTTCAACCGACTTCACTAAACCACTGACAACGATATCGCTTCCAAACGCTAATATCTGAGCAAAGATCATGATGATAGAAAAGAAGCCCACAGGAAGACATTTTTGCGTTTTGATGAACTTTGCTGCGGTGAATGCGCTAAGCCATCCGGTCATCAAGGAGATTTTCACATTCGACCTCTTCATCAGCTGGATCTTTACTCGGTTGTGATAATAGTTGTCGCCGAAAAAGGCTAGGATTAGGAACAGAGCCGTAAAAGATGCGCGCAAGCCAATCCGAAGATAGCTGCCATCTACGTCAAAGGCAAGGGAGGATCCGTAGAGAATCATGATCAGTCGTTATGTGGTCCCTACTCTCAAGACAAGGTAACGGCAGAGGGCTTAAGCCTGATCACTTAAGTATCAAGAAAATGATCGCACGGCTCGCACAGCCTCCGCCGAGCCTATGCACCCTCCTTCCCGTATATTTCAGGCTGAGAGAATCACTGTAGCCTAATCTTCGTATCTGATTACTCACTAGGTGTCAACCCCAATGGTTGTCAGCATGGTTGGCTTGCACAGCCTTCCCGAAAGTTTTCCCACCAGCAATCGCTTTGTGTAATTTTTCCTGCAAGTTTTCCTAATATGAAAGCAGAGGGGGCTAGGCTGAAAGCAGAAAGGGCTAGGCTGAAAGCAGAGGGGGCTAGGCTGAAAGCAGAGGGGGCCAGGCTGAAAGCAGAGGGGGCCAGGCTGAAAGCAGGAGGGGCCAGGCTGAAAGAATCACTGTTGCCCGACCCCGTAGCGAACTAGCCACTTGTGGGCCAACAGCTGCGAGTGTGGCAGGTAGGGCCCAGGCATGCAGATTATGGGGACGTTTGATGCCATGGGCGTCATCAATCGAAGTGCGGAGCCCCTTGTCTGGCCCCCCCTCCACAACCTTCTTAGCAGGGCCATCGAGAGTGGGGAATTATCCTCCGCCTAGTTAAAGCGGCGTCGATGCGAAAGCGCCAAGGTGAGTCTCGAGCAATTATACTCGTTGGCCTTTCAGCTGTTAAAGGCGCGAGCAAGGGAATCCCTAGTCTGGCTTGTACAAAGTTGGCAGATTTTCTTCATAGGCTCATATATTGTGTAGGCCGATTACAGTCCGAGCTGAAGCAACGGTGACGTCATCCGGCTCGTCGCTCGTAACGTAAATATCGCACGAGTTCGATTTGTTTACCAGCTGGGCTCTCGAAAAGACATCAGCATCGCGGTGCGGACTAGATTTATCATGATTCTGTTTGTTCCCGTCAGGGATATCTATGGCAGGTGCCAAATTTACGACACCCAGCTAATTGTCTGAATCGTGGTCACTTTTTAGCGTGCTGATGAGACCGCACAATTGTATCTCAGGAACAGACTCAAATGGCTTCGCGGATGTCAATGTTTTGCTGATCTTCTTCCCACTTATTTCCGGAGTCCGTATTGGTGACCACTGTCCACTGAGCGCGGTCATCCATAGTACATCCACCACCAAGCTTGTCTCTTCATAAATCCAACAGACCCCTTTAGTTTCGGATTGTCCGCACTTATCGCCGACGTCGAATTAAGTCTTTCCACAAGGCTCCTCAGAGATTCCCTGTCATTGCCATTACGTATATGCGTGGAGACTCGTGCGGAGCCCCGAACGCCAAATGCCACGAAGCCCAAACATTCCATGGAGCTGCTTAACAACGTGGCTTTGGAGAAAGATGCTTCCGAAGTCAAGCTCTGGGTTGAGTTCCGCCCTGTGGAACCTCGTATTCTGGATCAAGGCTGCGTCGCGAGGGCTCAGCTTATTGAGGAATGCGATGCGGCTTTCAAGGGACGTGAAATAGAAACCATTTGAAGCATAAACCAAGGCAGTAGCTTCGTTTGCAAACGTTCGGCACACTGATCGGAGTCGTTGCTGAATCGTCTTGTGATATTACGCTGGTTCGGTATGGTCAACCTCCCCGGTGTTGTCGTGTCGTGGATCAACGAGCGCCAACTTGCCGACCATAAGCCTGACTTCGACAGAGGTCAAGAAACGAAAAGGAAGCTGTTGCCAGGGTGTTGCGAATTATGTTGCCGTTAAGAAGCATACGATCTCGTTTGTGTTCGGCCGAAACGGACTGGAGAGGGCTGATGGCTATGCAGGACCAATGATGTGGTGACTTGGTGAGTGGCTTCTTTAGCTCAAGCAGCTGCCTCTTCCACGAGTTCCACCAACGCTCAGGCCTTGTGAATACTCCGACGGAGTTGCTTTACCAATTCGAAGCGCAAACATTTCCTGATATGGCCCACTAACACGCTTCAATTCCAGATGCCGATCTTTCCCACTTTCTTGTGCATGGAGTATTTGGCGCGCTTCAGACTCCGCCGTGACCTGGGCGATTGATTTTATTGCATATCGTCAACTTCCATCTGTCCAATTTCTCTTACAGTTCCACCGCTCTTCTCCCAAACTGCCTTCGGGTTTATTCTGAATTCTGCCATCCTGACGCCGAAGATCTTGAGCAATGTGGTTTGCCGACTGTCTAATGTCTCGCCAGCCTTGCATACCACGTATCCCTCTTCATTTCCATCTTCCACCTCTTCCAGAGTAACCTTGCCCTTGACTAGTCTTGTCGGTACACCGAGCTTTCGTAAATGCGGTTCCTGGCTTATAGGTATCGGGTCATCCTCTCCACCTTCAACTCCATAATGAGTCCTGAGTTCTCCTCTCGGCACCACGAAGTCACGAGGAGCGGTGGCACCGGCACGAGCATAATCGAGCGCAGCGTAGGTTGCAAAATATGACTCTATTTCGGCCGGCGGTCGAGACGTGAAGAGAAGGCCAATCTCACCCGTCAAGTATGGTGCTAGGAGGTGTGTTCCGGGGAGATGGGAGGTTTCAGCACTGGAGCCAAGGGCATGGAGCATTAGCTTCGTTTTGCCCTGGAATACTCTGCAGGACCGCATAATCAGCTTTATTCAGGGCTGTTGTGGGGGAAAGGTTAGGGTTGTTTACCTCGAATCTGACAACTGTGACCGCACTTCTTTCATGCTCGAATTGCGCACGTTTTCCACCTCAAAAACCCATATGGAGTCATACTGGTCGCATGCTGATTGTATGTTGGCATGTAATCTCCGCACCAATTCCTTTCGATCTTTCTTCGTTTTTGAGGTAGGTACGACTCGCGCTCGTTTTGATTTAGGCATGATTGAATCCTTTCGTCACCAAGATAAACTGGCGCAAAGCTTGAGATAGCGTCGTTTGCACTAGAGTATAAGCGCTGGAGAGAAAGACGGTGTCAGGAAAGTAAGACTGCGACGCGATGAGACCACACAAAATTTCGAAAGTTCAACGCCAAGATTTCCTGGTGCCTGTGCAGATCACCCGCAACGGCGGCATATTGAGAGGTTCAAGCTCCTGACCCCAACAAATCCTACAGCATAGCATTCGAATGAACTACAAAAGAGCTTTGGAGATAGTGAGAAGCAGTTTATCTAGTTTGACTGTCTAAGGTGGTAGTTTTTGGCTGCTGCCCCGATATCACGATGGAGGACCAAATTTCTCGCAGGCCACAACCTGAACGTCCAAAATCCCTTTTCACAAAGCAGAATTACCTTCTTGCATATAACGGCGTCTGCCTCGTCCTATGGGGAATCGTTACGCTTAGAGCGGCTCTCCTCATCCCTGCCCTGCTTGCGCACAACAAACTTTTCGGCCTTCTCGAAGCCCTCCAACCGCTCCTAGCCTTTACCCAAACTCTCGCCGTTCTCGAGATTGCCCACTCCGTTCTAGGTCTCGTCCGAGCCAGCCCTATGACCACAGCCATGCAAGTGGCTAGTCGATTGATGCTCGTGTGGGGCGTTATCGGCGCGTACCCGCAAATAGTCGCAACAACAAACACAATTGGAAGGGCCATTGCGGGCAAGAATGGAGGTCCGATTGCTTTCTCTGGGATCCTGATCGCATGGGGCGTTACGGAATGTATCAGATATGGCTTCTTCGTCTGGAGCCTGGGAGTTGATGCCAGAATCCCACCGTGGCTGACCTGGCTACGATACAACACGTTCTTCGTCCTGTACCCGTTGGGCATCTCAAGCGAGTGCTGGTTGATATACCTTGCACTAACCCCAGCAGAAAAGTCCGCTCCATGGTACAACATGTGCCTAAAGGTTGTGCTACTGATATACGTACCCGGTTAGTCACTATTTCCCCGAAGCAGCAGTTTGCATCACAAGCTGATACGCAGGTTCCAGGAAGCTACATCCTCTACATGCATATGATGTCCCAGAGAAGGCGAGTGCTAAAGGGCAAGGGAAAGAGGGCCTAGAGCCTCCGGACCGGTTCTGCGGAAATTGAACCCAGCACAAAGACAGGATTTAAAGCAGCTTGCTTTCGTCTCCAGCCTTTATGGCAAGGTAGGGCAGGTGCGCTGAGGTTCGATTTTGGGTAGTTTCGATACCATTGGACTTAGTCTGGAACTAAAGCTGCTGCGGATAGGCCTTTTCTAGCGTACAGCGCTGAACAGCACTGAGGAGGCTAACAACCGTTTCGAAAGTCCAACACACCCTAAACTTGGACTTTCTGACCCGGCCCCTTGATTATGGTCATGGCAAAGCTAGAACAGATAGGGATATCACCTTTGCCCTACCTCGAAGTGGCAAGTTGAGAAATGTCTGGTCGCCCTAATGCCACCCTTGGAACTTGTGAGTGGGAGAACCCATCAGAAGTGAGGAAGGATGGATGAGAGCAATGACGATGGCAATCTGTAATGGCACCAGCCTTCTTCTCTCCCAAGGTTCAAGGCTGAGTTTTCATGGCGAACAGTAAAAAGGATTTCAGCAATCTACTAATTGTAGGAAATTGGCCTGGACAGATTCAGGCTAAGAAGTTGTAATTTTGGCACATGTTACTTTGGTTACGCTGAAAGCATGCGAGAGGTTCCACCGCAGCCGTACCCTCACCACTGAAGAAATTTACAGACAGCTAAGTGATACTTGCCCAGTTCGACCACTTATTCCCCCAACGCCTCTGAATTCCCCTTCCGCCTATAGTTTCTTCTCATCCCCCTCCAGAATGTCCTTCGCATCCACATCCCTATCTCTGTGGCTCCCCACTTCCTGACCCTCAACGACCTTGAAATGGATCAAGTGCTCGACATTGATCTTGGGGCCCTTGAACCAGTGCCGTGCATCGACCGCGTACCACAGCAGCGCGAGAAGCATGACGCCGCCGTAGATGAGGCACGTGTAGTTCATGTTCAGGTCGTTGAGGTCCTTGCCCTTAGTCGCGGGGAAGCAGAGCACGGGGATGATGAGCGCGACCCAGGCGACGGCGACGGCGCCGACGGGCTTGGAGAAGCGGCCGAGGTTCCAGGGCCCTGTTTAGGAAGGGAGGGTTAGCGATGCGAAGGAAAAAAGCGTATGTTTTCCCTTTCTAAATTTCGATCTCTTCCCCAAACAAAAATCCAAAGAAAAAGATGAAAAGCGAGGAACTGAAGTTGAACAAACTCACCCGGTCGGAATTTATCACCCACCACAAATAGCTTTATCGCTATAGGGATGATAAAGGCAGTGTACTGCGCGATGGCGCCGATGCTAAAGACGGCACCGATGGCGACGGGGCTCGCGAACATGAGCAGGCCCAGCAGGGCGCCAATCGTGATGACGAACCAGACGGCATTGACCGGCGTCTTGGTATACGGGTTGACTTGCTTCAACCAGCGGCTGCCAGGCATGGCGCCGTCGCGAGAGTAAGCGTAGACGACTCGTGAGGAGGCGACGGTGCAGCTATGAGAAACGGGAAATGAATACGAGTCAGTTCGATGTTTTGTGATATTTTATTTCGGGGGGAAGGGCATGAGAGGGGGGGAATGGTTCGCTAACCCCTGTCCCATGAAGAATTGAGCGATGATGGTCAGGGAGAACATGGCGAGGCCTGCTTTTTGGCCTAATACTTGCAGACAGAGGCTTCCTGTTTCCCACGTTAGAGGTTCTTTTTCTCGTGTTTTGGGGGTAAGATGGACGGTACCCATGGGCTGCCCGTAGGGTCCTGCCACTACCTCCGTGATATCCTTGACCGTGCTGAGATGCTTTGTTAGCATGTCTATGCTCAGTGACCTCGTGGCTTTTCGGGCGCCGCTCACTAAGCAATTACCAAGATGATCGCAAATCCCAAGTACAGCCCTAGCTGTGCCGTCATGACGATCGCTCTTGGACTGGCAATATTCGCATTCGAGCACTCCTCACTTAGATGGAATGGCGCGTCGTATCCTGCCATGGTCCAGATCACGCTCAGAAACCCCATGAGGAAAGCGAAGCCTGTCGGCCATTCGGTCCCATTGATGATTTTAGTCCAGACGTAGTGGCTGTCGTTCGTCTTCGGGTGGTTGATCGAACCGGCTGGGAACCAGATGACGAAAATCAGGACGACGACCAAGTTGACGATGGTGCCGAGCTTGTTCAACCAGGCAATTAGCTTCGTCGCGTTCATGGTGAGCGCTCCCTCGACGATGAGGAGAGCGAGCATGACGAGGTAGATGTGCCAAGTTTGTGCGGTGTAATTCCGATTACCGATCTCGGCGGCGGTTACCATCATGGCTGCTAGGGCGTAATTGACGGAGCAGGGGCCGCTCACTTGGCCCATGAAGTTTGACCAGCCGGTAATCTGTTAGGTATTGCGATGTGAGCTAGAACACATGAGTGGAGATGACTGGAGATTGGCCAACCCATGCGAATAACGGTCCCCAGCCCTCGGGCGCGAGGACAGCAGACGCGTAGTACAGTCCTCCAGCTGTTGGCATGCTACTGCATAGTTCGGCCATAGCAAACGCAACGAATTGAATCAAGACACCTGCGACGATCCAGCCCCAGACCGACCCAGCTGGACCAGAGTAGGCCAAGTTGTAGCTCAAGGTCGAGGCGATGGATGGCAGAAGTCCAAGCACAGAGAACGAGACCGAGAAGGATGACCAGATCGAGAGATCTCTACGCGGATTAGCACGACAATTTCTAGACCTACCTTGACGGCAGGACGGACCTTTTGAACTCCTGCTTGTAGCCAAGTGCTACGAGTACTTCCTCGTCCGAATCAGCGACATGATCTATCACGGCGTGATCTCCAGTCTTTGCGAAGACCGATGTCACCCCCAATCGGCCTTCGTCAACAACGGAAACTTTACGTTCACCCGCCATGTTTTTGTTGTTTCAAGCAGAGGTTTGGATGCTTGATACTAGTCACAGCGGGGTAGCACAGATAAAGTATCTTGAAACGCTTCCACTTGAGGAAGGTCGTTAAGATAGTCGCTAGGAAGAGGGGCGGTTGGCCGATTAGCCATGGTATGGTAGGCACACGTTTCTTATCAAGCGCAATTTGGGGTCGAGATGGAGGCCCTGCTAGTCGATGGCCAGCACTTGCAGGATGCAGGTAGTGTTGCAATAGAAAGGATAGATAAGGGCTTGTAAGCCCAAGCTGTCCAAGCGATGATCTTCCGCAAGGGCTAGCCAATGGCTGGCGGGATGAGAAAGGTGCCGGTTCCTAGTTTGTGGGAGCGGGCCCCTTGATTGGCTCATTCGCGTACTAAGATCGTGACGTTTCAGATCGGGTTGACCCTTTGAGTCGCGGATGCTGGAGAGAGCGGAAATGCCTCTGAAAGGGCGAACTTGCTAACTACCTAGCCAGAGTGTAAGTCGGTGATCAGTCAAGGACCAAGCACTTTAATAGAAGCAGCGCCACGCGCGGCCAGTACATTGATGGGCTTGAAGTTAGTGTGGAGGAATAGTGGGATAGTAATGGATAATAACAAGGGAGACCAGGAGTTGCATCACCCAATGTTTCAGTTAGTTCGGAGCTCGCGACTTGAGGTGTGACGAGAGGGATCTAAGGCCCCCGATCGGTTCGATCGTAGATAATCATCTACGTAGATTACATAGACAGTTATCCTACCTATGCACCGATCGGTTCACCGTAGACCGTCTCTAACTGCCAATTCCCTAGTTTGTGGCCACCCTGTTTCGACCAAAACCGTGGCCTATTTGGTGGTTGAATATGACCTTTCGGCTCGCCCATAAATTTTAGGCGAGGTTTTGGGGCTTGAAGGCTTTCCCCGCCAAAATTACGCGGCAACCGCCCCAAGGCTCGCAAAGGTGTCTTCCAAGTATAGTTTACTAGGTTTAGGCCTCAACCCTACCAAACTTAGGTGGTAAAATCGTGGCTGGTGCACTGCCTCTTCCGGGAAGCTTTGTTTGGGCGTTTTTGGCGTGGCGAATTGAGTGGGTGACTCATGATACCTCCACAGGTTAGCTTAAACTTACCAAATTTCACCCCACTACCATAGTACTTAAAGACTGCGTTTCCATACTTTCTTCCATCACATCTTCCACTGCTTCTCCTTTCCTCTAGATCAGCTTTACTTGAAAATTGCACAATGTCTAAGCAGTTAACGACCAAGCGGAAAGCTGAAGAGTCCCACGACGGGACCAAAAGCTATGCCCACCAAGAAGCTTCAGAAAGCATTCTCTCAGCCACCACTCAACAGTCCACCGCGTCCTGCCTCCGCTACTGATTTGTCCCTCTCCGAGAGCCCTTCTCCTCCAAGCTTGACCTCGGGCTCCTCCATCGAAGACTCATCGTCCTTAACCGCGAACCCTTCAGTCGATAAATCCTCCGCCTCTACCGCTTCTATCGAAAGGTCCTCCTCAGCCCCATTAACGACTGGAGCGTGCTCGACCTCTATATTGCAAGAGACGCTACCAAATCATAGCGCTACGCAGGAGACAAAGGAGATCACATTAGAAGAGCTCCTTGCCATGAACAAGGAGGAGTTAAAGGCATACGGGAGGTCTCGGGGTTGGAACGTTAGTACGTAAAGCGCCCCTTACTTTAACGGTCGGATTGCATGCTAACTGGCGTCTTAACAGCTCGTGGATATGATTCCGACCAAGATGACTGCGATCCGGACATTACCTACGGTGTGGAATTGGGTTCGGACTGTGACTCTGACACTCATGTGGACATTGACTATGCTTATGGGCTTGGCGAATTTGGATATGTTGACTTATTTGGTGACAGACCGACTTGTGGGGCGCTAGATGGGACGGTATTTTAGGACCTGTAGCATGGGTTTGGCGGAGTCTTGCGGATGGTATTCATTAATGCCTACATACAGCATCAACTGTAGGGCTTAGTGGTGGATATGAGAGAACATGGAAGGCCTACATTGACAGCATTTCCGGCTGGAAAGTAGTAAGTAAACTATCTTTGCCAGTAAAGTCTAATAATTCTAACCCTCCTCTAGCATACTCCTTTGTGAATTCGATAGACAGTACCCTAAATGGGATGCAGACTTTTTTCACGCGTGCCTCTGCTCTCTACTAAGGAACCTGAGTTCCTTCTATCTCTTCGAGAGAACCGTCCTCTACGCCGAGAAAGAATTTGCGCGAGGCACGACTGCACTGCAACGTTGCAGCCTGAACCAAAAGGTGATTTTTGGTACGGTCTAATAATTCTACTAAATGGGTACCTTGTGGCGAAATGAGCACCTCGTGTCGAAATGAGTACCTTGTGTCGAAATGTTAAAGATTACGCTAGAAGAGGGTTGGAACTCTCTTTTCATACGTGCCTCTGATCTCTACCTGGCCTTTTTCTAGCGTACTGTTTAACATTTCGACACACAGTACCACTAATGGATACAGACTCCCTTTTCACACGCGCCTCTGCTCACTGCAAAGAGACCTGGCCGAATACTATATTCAGCTCCTTCCATTTCTTCGAGAAAACCGTCCTCTATGCCGGGAAACCTTGGGACCAAATAGTGGCCATGTCCACTGACGAATTACGGACCAACTCAGAGATGCTAGAGATGATCTCTCAAAGAATCGAAAACGCCGACGAAGAAGAGCTCCGGAGCTTGTGGGCAAACAGCCATGGGGTTTGCACTTCGTGGGCGGTTTTGCTGGCATCGAAGATTGCAGACGACCCCTAACGACCTTTTTTTTGCGGACGCCGGCGACCATAGAGTGGCGCTTACAAGTTGCGGCATTCTCATCGACAGTCATGCTAGGGTAGCTCTGCAACTCAAGGACGGTATTCCACATAAATACGAGGACGTCACCTATACTTGGAAAGGGATAGGGCAGGATAAACCTATCTTTTCATATACCGTGCGTCTCTACTCAAGGACTTGGTAAAGCGACACTAACCAGAAAATAGCAAAATAAGAAGCAGCACCCAACAACAATCTGCGCAAATTGGGAAGATACGATAAGAAAATGCTTTCACCAGGCTATACGGTCGGTAAACGTTTTGTGTGTGTTCCGGTATTATATCCTTCCCTCGCGTGGCTCAGACATCGGAATACTAACTAAGAGCGAAGGAAAATCGAGGACGGCAAGCTGAAATTCAACGGCCTAATCAAGTGGCGCAAGGGGAGCAATACACTGGAGTGGAGTACGCGTGAGAAAGACGCCAGGACAGGAAAGTTGTTTGACTACACGGAAAAGGCGGTTTTTACTAAGAGTGGGACCCAAGCTACGAATGCCAAATGCCAAGCCCAGATATTATATTTCACGTCGCAGAAACAGAGACCGGAACAATTCCAAATAGTGCGGGAAGTTATCATGGATCGGCTTTGGCAGGCGTTGATAGACGCATTCGGCTATCCAACGTTGGAATGATGGAAGTGATAAGGCGTACAGAGCAGCAGCCAGAGCTCCTTTAAGAACGCTTACCATGACTCGAAGATAGGAAGGGAAAGGGAGGGGACATTTGCGCCCCATGGGAGCCCAAAAAGGTTGGCAGTAGTCGAGTGCTCTATGCAATGCAGAGGGGGTCAAAAACAGCGTCAAAGGCAGCCGAAAACAGCGGTCAAAGTCCCGGAAAGTTGCTTTGTGCAAGTAGATGCCTGGAAGCTCCAATCGCCCGGAGGCTCCCTTTGGAGGTCTTAGGGTGGGCCGAAAGATCACAATCATTGTCAAACGAGATAGTATGTTTTGTCTCGACAGCATAGACGCCGATTTGAATGTAGCTATCGTCTACGTAGATGGAAGTTCTGTCTATGCAATCAACCGATCGCAAAATAGGCGCTTTTTGCATAGCAATTGCATAGGTGTCTATGCAGCAGCCTATGCAGCGAACCGATCGAGGCCTAAGTCATACTATTCTTAACAGCAGGCCAGCCGAACCTTCAGTGTGTAGAGCTAGATATCATTCAAACATCTCGAATGGGGGAGAACTGGACTATATCACCCGGTATATGCCTTTAAGACCCCGTCATATCCAACGTCTTCTTCTGAACATGACACATTCCTCAGGTTCAGTCGTTAGTTAGTCTTCAACGTCTTCTGCTTTTCCGCGTCCCTTCCTCCTCTACTACCCTTCACGAGCAAACCCTTCCTCTTTCTTACACCATCTACATACTTCTTCGCCACATTCTCCCGATCACTCCACTCCCCCAAATCCTCCAGCTCCTCTTCCGTCTTCGGTACCCAGAACGGATCAACATCATCCAAGACCTCGAAGCCTGTAAACCGCAACATCGGTTGAGCCAACCCGCTCGTCCGTTTGCGAATCTCGTCACTGAACCCAAACGACTCCGCGACAGGCAACCGCGCTTCAATCGTGAAATACGGCGTCCCTTCAAGCAAAGACTCGGACAAGATGGACCCCCGCCGGCGGGTGAGAACTGCGTACACGCGTCCGAGAACTTCGGGTGTCGCTTGAATGGTGCATGAATACATGGCGAGGAGGATTCGTGGGGACCAATCGAGGAAAGCAGATCCGATGGCGCTGCGGACGGAGCTGATGAGCTCACCCGTCAGACGGCCAGTGTCATTGGCTTCTGAAGATGCAGACGGGTTATGGATGACTTCTTCGAGGAAGACGGCCACACCTTGAGTTGGCTCGCGACAGAGCGGCCCCTGTGCGGTAGCGAGCTGAAATGCATAGGAGATTGTGTCAGAGAAGTCATGAGAGGTTGCAGTCTCTGGGACAGTCTGATCGGCTTTATCTTCATTGCTCCCTTCTTTCTCTAACTCATGTTGCTCCAGGAGAAAGCGCTTGCAGGTGTGTGTACCCGTGGCGTCGATAAAAACATTCGGACCCACTCTTCGAGGACCAAACGCTGACACTCTTTGAACGGCCTTGTGCCAGATATCTCTTTCCTCTTTGGCCTCGTCAAAAGCGGCCTGCAGTTTAGCCCGAAAGTCCGTGACGGAAAGGGTGCCACGCTCTTGCCCGGCTTGGTCACTGAGGTGGGCATAGTCGCCGTGAGACGCTCCTGCTGTCTCTGAACCCTCACTATCCTCCTGTGCCTTCTTCTCTGCGTAGAATTTGCGGATGGAGCCACCATTCTCAATCAAGAAGTCGGTGACATTTTTAGGAAGCGGCCGTACACTCAATCTTACTGACAGAGCCTTTGACGCAGTTATGGCTATAGTAGTACCTCGAGGCAGGTCCTTGTTCTTCGGGGGTTCCATCTCTTCTGCTTTCACAATCGTCTCTCGGTATGGCACGATTGGCTCTCCAGCCTGTATCTCACACTTCGCGTATCGCTCCCTGAGATCCTTCAGACACCTCTCAAGATGTAGCTCACCAGCAGTGAGAATGACATGTTCGCCACTTTCCAGCTGCTCGTACATTGCACACGGATCACTTTGTTCCAAAAGTTTCAGGCCTTTGATCATTTTATTGAGATCCATGGGATTGGCCGGCTCCAGAGCAACCCTAACAATTGGCTGGCTCGCCATTGTTACACCTGCCAAATTAACACCACCTTCAAGTTGAGAGCACAGGGTGCCAGTTTTAAGGATGTGGCCTTCGAGGCCTTCAATACCGAAGACAACACCAGCTGGGACAGTTTGTAGTGGTTCAAGAGATCGTCCCATCAGTAGATACAGTGCTTTGACCGGGACCTTCTTCGGCTCTGGATGCGCGTGCGGATACGTTGGCGTGAATTTGGGCGGTAAGACATATACTTCGTCACCAATAGAGAGCGACCCTGAGTAGAGCCGCGCGAAACCGATAAGGTGTTCTGGATCTTCTGGCTGTTCTAGAGTAACCTGCTCTTCTTCTTCCTCGCCAATACGTGTACTTCCGATCCCACTGGTGATTTCGGATACGCCATCCGAGCCACTTGCGCCTGCCTGTGCCTTTGCAATCTCAGCTCTTTTCTTTCTAGCCATCTCCCGAGCTTCCTCGGGTGACAAAGTACCATTATTACGTTTCTCCTTCGGAAGCTCGCTCTCGGGTATCGCTACCATTTTGCTAACGTATGCCACCACGGGAGAAGAAGGTTGATTCTCAAAATTGATCATCGCACTTCGGACTGTTTGCGCAACGCTTCCAGCACCCGGGGACTCATCAATCATCTCTGGCATCCTTATCGCTTGAGAATCCGGAGGACTTGGCAGATATTCGATGACTGATACCAGGAGGGCTGTCGATAGAGGTAGCCAAGCCGAAAATACGGCTTGCAAGACAGCTTTTGAGTCTCTTGAGCGGAGGGTGTGGGGCGGCAAAGTGATTGAGAGAGATTTGGTAACTTTCTCGAGCAATGTCGGATCGCCTTTCCCGTTGCTACCTCCTGTCGTAGCACCATAGACGGTCCAGATTGTTTCCAGTACCAATTGTACGAACACCGGCTTCAAATTTCTCCCTTTTAGGTGCTTCTGTCCAAGGACCTTTTTCGTCTTGGGATCCAAATAGAAGTCTCCCCATAAAATCTTCTCTAGGACCCACCTTTTGATACCGAGCTTCTTCTCGTAAATCGAGGCGAACTGTCCCACGGTAAATGCCCAGCCATCAATCGCGCTTGCAAAGATTACATTATTTCTTTCCGGCGCAAAGTAGAGGTCTTCGTCGTCTCGCTCTTCGAATTGCTGGTCCAATTCCGACTCCACAACAGTTGCGCCGCTAGGGTCGTTGCTGCTGATTGACGTCCTCCGTTGCCCAGCCTTCCGTTCCTTCTTCTCCTCTGCCCGTTCCCTCCAGAGTAGGTCCTCCTCCATTCTCTCACCCTGGAAGAAACCTCCTATAACAGCGTTGACGCCTTCAAGAACTCTTCCAAGATGCGAATATGCCTCTGCGGGACTCATTTTCAATTCTGTAACCAACCGATCGATCTTGTTTATGACCAGTAAAGGCTTCAACTTTTCAATCCAGACCTGTCGTAGAACTGTCACTGTCTGCGAGCAGACGCCCTCCACAGCATCTACAAGCACGACTGCTGCATCGCAGAGCCGACTCGCTGTAGAGACCTCCGAAGAAAAGTCGATGTGGCCAGGCGAGTCGATCAAGTTGATGAGGTATTCCTCTCTTTTGGCTTCTCCCTCCGCTTGCCGCCGCGACATGCTGAAGTATAAGCTGATGGCCGAACTTTCCATTGTGATGCCTCGAGTCTGCTCATCTGGTCTCGAGTCAAGATAGCGAATCTTGCCCGCGAGTTTGGGGGATATGATGCCATTCGTGGCGATTAGGGAGTCTGTCAAGGAGGTCTTGCCATGGTCAACGTGCGCGAGTATGCAGATGTTCCGGATGTTCTGCGCCTGTGATTGTAGTGCGATAAGCCGTGAAGGGTCGACCGTAGGCATCTCGATGATTTGGTGGCAAGCAGAGGAATTTCAGTGATGGACTTGATCATGTTGAGGAAAGAAGACCATCTGGTGAAGTCAGACTGACTAAGCCTCAGCCACCAGATAAATTTCTTTGCAAGTGATGCGAATTAATGATGGAGCACTGAAATTCATCTTTCAGAAAGTCACCGCTGGGGACCTTTGATGACGACAAAGTTCCGTAGCGCAGGATGCACGCTGCCCTCAACTCAAGCCCTATTTCCGGATGCAGCGTTGTCTTGATTGTAAGGGTAAGGTGGGAGCGCAATTACAAACAGGGTATTGCTGAGCCTATCATAACATAGAGCAAAGTCCTGCAAGGAATTCAATCCTCTCATATACATGTAGATGATCTAAGAAGTAGCCGCTCTTGCGGTCAAGTACATTTTTCTATCATTTACTCAACTTTGTACCCTCCAAGTTCCTATCTTTCCAGCACGTTGGTGGCTCGTCAGACCTTGATAAGGAGGACCTACTCAGAAGTGAATCCGAGATGATGGTTGTTTCAATCTGCCTCCCGTGACGAACACAACCCGACACTGAATATGGTCTTGGCCATGGATACTGGAGAGGGGTTTTTCGCGGCTTCGTGCCCAACCTGGAACCAGACCTCCTGTTTCATCCTCTTGCCGACAGGCTGACGGCGCAAAGGCTACACAGCATGAGTCTGAGAGTTGCGTTGCAGCGGAGACTTCGTGCAACACCCCGCAAATCGATCGATCCATCTTACACAGGCTTGGCCACCTTTCGTGCCTCTACTTTCCCTGTAACTACGTCTCTCATCTCCTTCCAGCTTGACGGTATCATAGCATTGCCCTCGCCACTTCTTGCGACCACCACTCCAAAGTCATTCCCAGCAGTGCTGACATAGTAATTCCTCTCGTCACCTAGACTGATGATGACGGCTCTTATAATATCCCCCACGCGGAACATCTCATTCATGACAATTCGATCTTTCTCAAATGATCGAACGTCTTCGCGTCGTAGTAATGCTTGGAATTGTAGCTCGTCATTTGTCGAAGAGGTGTAGGGTACGATGGATGCCGGGGTTGGATTGACTACGAGTATTGATGCAGAAGCTTGACGTTGTTGTACCCGAGTGATCCGGCAGAGGACGGTAGTGCCCACTGCAGGGAGGCTGCTGGGGGCAATGGACTGAGCTGCATGAAAGGCGGCGGCATCGCGTGGGATGGTAATGGTAGCTTTGCTTGATTTGTTGGGCGCTGGCGTATTGACTATAGATCCGATAATTGAGGCGTAAATCTTGGACTCGAAGACATGAGTACCTGCACCGGAGTTGTGAGTAGCGGTGGTACCAAGGACTTGGCCAGGGATAGCAATTGTGGACATTTTGCACGCGTTAAGCTGCTCTCGTCAGTTCTCCAAGCATTAGCAAGACCGTTACTTGTAAAAAGTTGTGGCTCTTGGCACCTTGGTACATGGATGGAGGTGCGAATATATTCCGTGCAGATAGGAGCAAGCTCTTTCAAGTTTTCGTGCTACAGTCATTCATCAAACGTTGGAAAGTAGTCTGCTCTGTATTGTGGGATACATTACGAAATTTCGTGGTCCATTTGGCGCCAAGAACTTGATCCTGCTCCGTTTGCTGGAGAAGTCCTGACGGCAAAGCACCGTCTTTACCCTGTCGTCGAGGTCTACAAAAGAGTATACGTGCTCCAAAGGAGGAGGAAAGGTAGAATTCGTCGTCTATTAAGACAATTACGCAAAATATGAACTTGCAAACCTTTCTCGCGCTTTCCCTAACAGTCATGAGACATTTTCAATGTGCGGACGCCACACATTGAATGCACAAATCCCAGCGTGACAGCCCTCCTGCAAGAGCTGGTGCTGGAGTGATCCTTCCTGTGGGGAAAAGCCCTGTAATCATTCGCCCCAGACGCCTTGCGATGCTCTCAGAACCCCTGACGATACCGGACTCCTCTGGACTGGTAATAAGTATCGTATATGGTCGAAAATGACGCTGTTGTAAAACAAAGTATGAAGAAACCCTCTCAGCCCTCGACCAGCGTCTGCTTTGGGCCTTTGCCCAGCAGTTCTAGAGACCGCTGCGCCAGCGCGACGACTTCACCTTCACCTTCTTCACCTTCTTCTTCATCAGATTCGATGTGCTTGTCAGATATGGCCTTGACCATCTGTATGATATCTTCTGATTTGGCAATCAAGCCAATGAGCTTCTTGTCCTCTGACTCAAGCAGTTGGAGCAGGGTCCAGATGGCGATGTGTTGGAAAGTTGGATCGCCACTTGTGAGGAAGCGTTTTAGGTACCCGTGAATACCACCGTTTGGATCTGTCCAGTCGCGGACGAATATAGAATAGTCACCAACTTCAGAAATCAGCTTTAAGACCGCCAGGACTGGTAGCGTACTCACCTTTTGATGATAGATTGCCCAGAGCTGCTGCGCTGTTGCCCTGCACCTCGATACTTTCGGAGTCGGTAAGAGGAATCAAAACTTCAAATACACCTAGATTTAAAAGGGGAGTTTTTAATTCGTCGCTGAGTGCTAGGACAGCGATAGCCGCAGTCATTTCCGATTGCACGCTCAATGGAACCTTCAGGACAAGATCTTTGCACTTTTCGACAGCGCCAGCATCAAGTACGAGTTGTTTGTTCTTGTCGGAGCTAGCTGCTAAGTTTCTTAATGTTGAAATGGCATGGCATTGAATCTCTTCATTGTCAGTCGAGCCGAGGAGCTCAACGAGAGGCTTGAGGAAGCCTGCGTCGATGATGGGTGATTCGTTTAGAGGATGGATCGAGATGTTGCGTATACAGGCGACAGCTGATAGGATGAGTGGAAGATAGGAAGATTGTAGGAGGCGGAGTAGTGGCTGAAGGCCTCGGGCGCGGACGATCTCGAGCTGGTATTTCTCGTCTGAAGCCAGGTTTCTAAGTGCAAGTGCCGCCTGACATTGAACTTTTGGCGTTCCTGAATCCATGAGTTGTACTAGAGACTGGACGAGTCTTGGCTCGGTCTGCGCAAGCTTCTTCCGATTTGAGGCGTCCACAGCAATGTTGCTCAGGGCTGTTGTGCAGTAGTATTGGACGTCCATGTCAGGTGAAGATAGAAGCTGGACCAGCACAGGTATTGCACCTGCGTTGACCAGCTGTTGCCGATTATCATCTGCGGCTCCGTCAGGTTTTGCGCAGCGCTCGCAGAGGTATTTTTTGTCTTACCGGAGTGAGTCATGTTCAACAAGGCGCCTGTCGCGTTCCGCTGCACTCTCATGTCCTTCGATTTAGCAAGCCTGGTAAGTGGGCCTAAAGCACCGGATCGTGCAATCTTTGCCTTGTTGTCTTCGTGTGTTGCCAGGTTTGTAATGCAGCCTACCGCGTTGCACTGTACTTCAACGTTGGGCGACATCATTTGGCGTATAAGAGGCGGTAAGCCACCGAGTAGAACGATTGAGACCTTGTTCTCCGCTGCTCATCGTTACCATCTCTGATATAGGTATTGGGAACAGACCTACTATTCACTGCGAGATTGCCCAAGGCAGCGCTGGCAGCTCTCTGAACTTCTATATCCGAATTTTGGAGGAGGGAAAGGATAGGTTCTAAGGTGTCTCTGTCGACTTCTCGTACATCTATGGAGAGTACGTCAGTGAAGCTGTGCTTAGATGCATGGTATACCAACCTCGTTCTGTAATCTCGGCAAACGTGAGGCTTGCACTTCTCTGAAGGTCGACATTATCTGAGTAAACAAGCGTGCTGAGTGCTCGAAGAGGCTCGCCACTGAAGAAGTCTGTTTCGGCTCGCTGTTGGAGGAATCAGTAAAATACATCTGTTTGGAGGTTGACGGTAGACATACATTCTCGAGATATTGCAACAAATCCGCAACGGCTTCCCTCTCGCTGTCGGCAAGAATAGGCTCGTAAAGTCCCTCCTTGGACCGACCTAAGACAAATAATGATATCAGTGAATGTCAAATGATGACTGGCTGATGTCCATTACCTTTGCAGCAAGAAGAAAGGGTATTGCCCATCCTCACGGCCTAGTTCCAGCTGGACGGTAACAGCAGCAGTCAAGGTCGGAACAGCTTTATTGCTCAGGCGATATTTCACCGTATTGGCATGCCAGGGGTGCAATGTGTCGGGTGACAGGCTCCAGGTGCGGATATGTGCATGGGGAGTACCGCGTGATGAAGTATACTGGGGGATTCTGATGATCGAGGATGCAGCATGCAGCTTGTGACAGGATCGAAGCCCGCCTGCCGCGAGTTTCCAGCCTAAGAATGGACGATCTAGGCGCGCCAACCGGGACAGGGAAGGCGCCGGGAGCACCCGTCAAGCTATGCAAGACTTGGCCTGGCGACTTCGATCTTTTCATTGCTGACACGTGAAAACCATGGTTGCGGCAAACGTTAGTGAAACATATTGCAAAGCTTCTCGACTCGCCGTCATTTGTGCAGCAAGACTCGACAGGCCGACCATGATCCTGTCTTTCTCGAGAAATCAATTCCATTTCAATTCGACTGTCTCATCTCTAGTCCACGGATTTACGAGGCGACCAATGAACTCTTGGGCACCATTTCTGCTTGAAGCTCAGTTTGTGACCAGGAGCTCGAGAATTCCGATCTTGCCTCTATAAGACACTTCAGGCCATGAAGATGAGGATGCCCAGTACCATCCGATCAATCAAGAGGGCCACTGTCTCAGTGGTTTTTGTCGGGAAGGATGCCGAAATGAGCCTTTGATGCCCTCGCACTTTGCTTCAAGTAATTAACCTATCTGTCAACTCTCTTGCTTAACATGCTCAGTCTCCCGGTGTTAGAAGGCTTCGAGTACTCTTTTCCAGAGGCTTGCCTGCTTAACTCCTTATGTTTACAGAAGCCCTCCTCTTTGCCAAGGTTGCTGACTCATATCGAATGCCTACAATGTTGTCACTGCCCTACTAACCTTTCCGCTCTTTGCCCTTGTGAGGAAGGGTCCGAGCCGAACCGCCTCTCTCTAGTGTGTTTTGAGGAACGGCAACAAACGCTGCTGGACTTATAGCCTTCCTCAAGACGCAAAAAGTTGCAGACCTGAGGTATTCCCGCATCAATGCAGCCGCCGCTGAACCTTTAGTCGTACCGTGCATTTCACAGAATGAATCCATAGGAAAGCGACAGTATTTTCCGGGTTTCGAAGGGACAACGACCATTATCGCGGCACCGGAAATTTCATTCAGTCAACGACAATGACTTCTCTTACCGCAGTTGCAATTTCGTTCAGTTAATGACAATGACTCTTTGTCCCAATTCCGAAGCACATTCTTTTTTTTCAGGTTACGCTCATGCTATAAAGACTGTCAACACAGCTACTCTACACCCAACTGCACAATAGCCCATCGCCCACAATGTGCCTCATCACAAAAGTAAACACTTACTGCCACAGCCCCACTTGCAACGCAATCCTCTGCACCATCGATGTGAAATGGAAATGTCCAAAAGCAGGCGCAAGAGCATCCGTCGGAAACCTCGGCCCGCACGTCGTCGGCTACGACTCTAAAGACGTCCGGAGCCCAGACAAGCAGTGCGAATTGTGCCGACTAACAAAGGGACGAGAGAGTATGAAGGAGAAGTAGAAAGGAGCAGGGAGGTCTGCTCCGGACTTGTTCCCAGGATGACGTCGAAGCAGTTGGTTGCAGATGGCGAAGAAGTGGTATCGTAACAGAAGATATTAACTAACTCGCTTTTCGAGAATGCGGTCTAGACCGGCTCACCTCTGTCAGTCTGTAATATCCCAAAATCTGAAGCTTCCGCACCTTCCGCAGCTCCACAGGTCAAAATAGGGTTTGCTGATAATCGCGACTCATCATATGTGCCCAATCGTATCCATATTCGGGATCATAGACGAGGATCGGAGGATCGCTGTTGAAGCGGCAAACAGCTAGACCAAGGATCCTTTCTGTTCTTGGGGTTACTGATGAGGCGAATGCAAGTAAGATGGACTATGGGCAACGTTATAATGTTGTTGTGCAGGCACAATCGTGTATTGGGCTTTTCGGAGAAATGCTTCATAGCAGCCTTATGAACTTGCCAAGACGTTCTAAAGCATGAGAGGAGTAGCCGTCAAGCCACGGTCCAGAAACAGAAGTCCGACCCGGATGCTGACAAGGACTGAAGGTTCTTTCCGAAACTGACACACTACCAGTGAGCGCCATGATATTCAAACTACTATATAGATACCGTGTATGTAAATGCCACAGACATTACAGATCACATATCCAAGATTTTGACCCAAACTCAACATATCCTAACAGCGCCGGCCTGTTACGCTGTCTGTGCCCAGGCAGTTTTGAACTTTATGAGACCAACGACGGACATCAAAGCTCCAACCCACGCGTCACTTAACATGCCATTTGGTGAAGACCAATGCATTGCCACCGGCGTATACGCCGCGTCCATCGTCGCTGTCCTCCGCCAGACGGCCTCTTCTTCCTTCGTCGCCTCTACACCTCCCTCTTTCGCCTTCTTCTCCTCACGCAATTGCCTCATACGGAACAGTTTCACCCAGTCCAATATGAGGTACATAAGGAACATTCTCAGACTCGTCTTAGCCCATCGTTTCTGCTTTTCTGCGCTCCAGCCTCTCAAAACACCCTTGGCAGCAAGATAGTAGCCGTTTTCGTAGACAAGATACGCCGCCAGGGAGAGAGTTTGGGACCAAGCAAGGCCATGGAGGACGCTGTCTGCGGGAGGTGCGGACTGGAGCTTGCGCACCGAAGCATAGACGCCAAGGAGACCCCAAAGGCGCGTGAATGCGCGGAAGTCGGAGCACATGCCGGCCAGGGTTTTGGTGGAGATGGCAAGGTTGGTGAGGGGGGAGACAACACCTGAAGCAAGAGCTTGCGTTTTGGGAGCATTACTTGAGAGCGATGGCGATGCATGGGCTCGCAGGCTAAGGGCCTCGAGGTGTGGGATCTGGGATGCGACAAAGGACAGCGAGTAGCCAACGAGGGTGAGAGTAGTATCAACGCCAGAGGAGGTGGCAAGGATTTTGTTGAGATGGGCAACTCGCGAATCGGTCGTAGGGAGTGAGAACAGGGAATGTATAAAGCCGGTAGATGGAACGGGCGCATTGCCCTTGGAAGATTCTGTTGGTGCCATTGCGGATGTTTGAAGTGTTGTGGGACGTCGGCGATGGGGGACGAGGAGGGAGAGAGATCCTCGAGCTTAGACGAGCGTGGGCCAGCTTTATTTGCCGTGAAATTGTTATAATGATGACCCCCTTGCCAGATGCAGAAACACGGAAGTGAGAGCTCGAAAATGAAACAGCCGATGGACCGAGGGAAATGCGGGGGAAAGACCACGGGCCTGAGGGTGCCACCAGAGCTTTCCGAATTCCCCCTGAGAAATGTAGGGATCCGTCAATTGAGCCTTCTGGCTTCGGCCACACGAGGATAGTCGCATGTTCGACGGTGCGTCTATTGGCTGCGCTTGGTGTGGGATTGGGTACTTTTCTGCCCCAACTTGGAAGAAATCCATCCTAAGGGAGCCTCGCCGAGAATTCGTCCATCACCCTTGATTACTCTTTATCGGAGGAACTCAAGTCCGGTTGGAGCTGCTGGTACTTGAAAAAGTTCACTGGGCTGGGAAGGAACGATGAGTATGTTTCGGCGCTTAACCGAAGGTTAGGGTTGAGTACTTGCCTTGAGGAATAGCAATTGAGTAGCCAATTCCCGTCGCAGGAGGCTTCACTCCACTACAACGACCCCGCTGTTAGGCTTGTGCATTAACCTAACTCACCGCTCTTATACCGCTTTCTTCATCCTGAAGTGGTTTCTTTCACTCTTTCCGTTGCTCGTATTTCTGTATTGCTCTCGGAAAAAGTTGCCTTTCCCGCCCCTTTTTTCCATCAGGCGTGCCGTGTGTCGTGAGTTCTCGGAAAGGAAACCACCACACTTCTGCCTGCTCTGGCGCCCCAGTTTTCCATTGCTCGAAATCCGTATCTGCATTGTTCTTTATGTCAGCCGTTCCCACGTCTGGTTCTGTGCATCCTGTCGCCAGACTCGGCTTCCCGTCCTCTCTGGATTCTGAGTAGCAACGAAGAATGTTCAGGGTTGATAGAGAGACCGGCCTTTACGTCAGCAATGGCTTGTTGGAAGGGAGACGTGTGTCTGTGCTGGTGGTGTTTGTAATGGGCGGTATTGATAGTTCTGGGCATTTTAGGCGAGGGAATCATGTACCTCCTCGCTGCTGAAAGGCGTGAGTCTTCAAATGGGATGACGCTAAAACGTCACGGCCCTAAAAGACAATTGCCTATGAGTGCTGATACTTTCGGACCATGATAGAGCTTGGATGCTGATCCAAAGAAACCCTTCGTAATGCTCATTTTTTCAGCTTTTCTTCCTTCACAACATCAAGTACACTCTTCGTTGTCTTATCTCTCGCCGCTGTGTCAACCACTCCATACGCATCTTTGGTTTGGCGGAAGATATCCTCTTCCCAGCCGTCTCCAACGTTGGGTCTCCCAGAAGCGTCCCAGCACTGCTGGACCGTCCCTCCGATGTTTGCAAAGAATGCCTCGAGCCCCCCATCCCCCCCACCCGCATGATAGCTCTTGAACGGCCCAGCAACGGCCCACCTAGGACCCATGGACGATTCGACAATTTCATCGAGTTCTTCCACTGTCACAATACCCTCCTTCACCAAGTGGATGGCTTCTCGCAATAGCACGAATGCTAGACGATTTGCCACGAAGCCGGTGCATTCCTGCTTGATCACCACAGGTGCTCGGCCAAGTTCCTTCCAATACTGCAATGTCCGGTCAATGACGTGCTGCGATGTGGAAGGCGATGGCACAACTTCGAGCAGCGGCATGATGTGTGGCGGATTGTATGGATGCACGACCAACAATCTGGATGGATTCTTCATATCTTTTGACTGTGCCGAAACAGGAATACCGGATGTAGACGACCAGAATAGTGCCGTAGCTGGGGCAAGCTCCTCGATCTCCGGCCAGATCTTCGCTTTGAAGGCGAGATTTTCTGGACCTTGTTCTTCCACAATATTGGCATCTGAGACAGCTTCCGCGAGCGACTTTGTACACTTGACCGTAGACGAAGGGTCTTTGCGGTAAGCGTTTTGTAAGCTGGAGGACACGTATTCTTCAAGATCAGGGCGTGTATCGAAGATTGTGATGGCCACTGGTTTAGGGGATTGGGCGAAATGCAATTTCACAAATGACAAGCCAATGGTACCAGCACCGACAATGGCTATCTTCGTCGGTTCTGCCATTTCTTCTACTAGCTCCTACAACCTTGATGGGGTCGTTCGTGAACACATCTGAGAGTGGATGAGTGTAAATTGACAAAAGCACCAGGGCGAGCTTCAGGGTTTGATCTTAGGGAGGTTTGAGCGGGCACGGACCACAGCTAACATTGTGATGGACCTGCAGTCAGCAGAGAAAGTCAGGAAAGAGAAAGAAGAGCTCGATAAATGAGGGCGTCTGTAGTTCGCAAGCTGTAGTGCCTATGGTACTTGGGTTTATTCGCTTTTTGACGCTGTGGCGACTCGTGGTGGAGATCGTTCAAAACACTCTTTGCACACCCGCCCTTGCGGGGCTATTTGGAGTTCTCCAATTGATTTGCGGCAGATATCGACATCTAGCAGGGTCAATATCGCGTTCCAAGTCCATGTAAGTTGGAAGTGGCACGGTTGGCTTACTAGGGACTCTCATTGTGGGAACAGGCCAAAGAATTGACAAATATAAGGAATCGTCTATGATATGGGCAAGGCTCACAAGGCGTGATTGAAGTTTGCGACAAGTGCGCGGTATCCTTTTGAAGTCTACAAATCCATGGCATCCTCAGCAAAGTGATCCTGCTTCTAGAGTCGACCCCGGGAATATCAGCGAAGCTCATTGCGCGGCACTCTTTCTTCCTTTCCTTAATTCACAAATTATGTCTGAATCTGTGGTTGCGGTATCTGCCCCGGGCAAAGTCTTATTTGCTGGTGGCTATCTAGTCCTTGACCGCCAGTACACTGGTCTCGTCTTTGGCCTCGATGCTCGAATTCATGTCCATGTCAGATGGCATCCATCTCATAATTCCGCCGAAAATCACATTGCGGTTGCTTCGCCCCAGTTCGGCGCCAAATGGACGTATGGTTTCTCTGCGACAGACGGCCGTGTTGATGTGCACCCTGAGTAGGTCTTGTACAGTATTGCAGAAATCCTATCGCTCACCCGGGAACAGACTCTCGAAGGATGGCTCCAATCGTTTTGTCGAAACAACTTTACGATACGTGCTTACATATCTTCAACACCTGCCGTCATCCCATCGGTCCAGCGAAACCTCCGCGGAGTTATCAGGTATCTTGGACATTACAATAATTGCAGATGATGACTACTACTCTACCAACCCAAACCTCAAGAGATCCGGCAAATTCACCCATTTTGGCATCTCGCTCAGCAAAGCACATAAAACAGGCCTTGGCTCGTCTGCAGCCTTGGTGACGGCCTTGACGGCAGCTCTACTCATCACCTTCACTTCATCTCGTTCTACAGTGATCCCTGCAGTTCTCCAACAGCACATTCACAATCTCGCACAATGCGCTCATTGCGCTTCCCAAGGCAAAGTCGGCTCCGGCTTTGATGTCGCGGCTGCAGTTTACGGTTCTTGTCTCTATCGGCGCTTTACGCCTGCCATTCTGGAGAGTGTGGGCGATTTTCACTCACAAGGCTTTGGTGAACGGCTGCATCGCTGCGTGGAGGACCTGGAGCTAGATCATCGTTGGGACATGGAGATATTAAGCCATGCTGTACGGGTACCAGAATCGCTAAGACTCGTCATGTGCGACGTCGATTGCGGGTCTGAGACGCCGGGCATGGTCAAGCAGGTGCTGGCTTGGCGAAAAGAAAGGCCAGAAGAGGCTTCATTGCTGTGGGAAGCATTGCAAAGAGGTACAGATGATCTTTGCGCGGAGCTCAAGCGATTGAGTAGTTTGGAGGACCTGACGGGTCAGATTGCAAGCCAATCGGAGACTACGCAACATGGCCCTCAGAAGACTTCCGTAGACCACGGCGAGACATTCACTGAGCTCAGAGATGTGATACAGACGATTCGATCATTGGTGCGGGAGATGTCGGAGAAGTCTGGTGTCCCGATTGAGCCGAAAGTGCTGACAGAGCTGCTCGATGCTTGTTCGGTGGTTCCTGGTGTTATCGGCGGGTTCTGTCCTGGGGCGGGAGGCTACGATGCTGTTGCGCTGTTGATCAAGAATGATGAGCATGTCCTTGACGGCCTCAGATCTACACTAGCAGGATGGAAGAGTGCTACGGAGACAGGTTCTGGTGCAGTAATTGGCAAGGTAAATCTGCTAGGCGTTAAGCAAGATGTGGAAGGCCTGAGAATGGAAAACCCGTCTAGATATCGCGATTGGACCGAGTAAGGCTTGATTGCAAGCGGGAACCTTTTTCTACGCTGTAACTGATAAACCGCTCGAGTACACCCTGCTGATGTAGAACTCGTGCGGAAAAGCCTTCGCCAAATTCTATCAGCTGCGCGCTAAAAGCACGGGGCTCTCTATAGACAGTCGAATAATTGCAGAACCAGGATGAATCCAAGGATGTGAATAGAAAAATTGTGGCTAAAGTCTAGGAGAAAAAGAAATTTCTTCGTGGCGCCTCCCGTGTGACCTGCAGCCCCAAAGGTCAGGGAATCTGTGGCTCCGCAATCTGACGCAGGGTGCATTGAGTGTGGAATCTGGAACCTCTCACATAACCTGACGTCCGGCCAATGAATCCGCTTGTTTGCCACATATCCACCACGACACACAGCTGGGTCTGTTTTCGGTGATATCAACCTCCATAATTCAGTGCAGCCTCATGAAACGTTCTGAGGGGTTCGTTTGGCTTTGCATTGACGCTCGTTTCTTCACGAGTGCTCTCATCGAGTCGAGAGACGCTCGCGCGAATTCGCCTTCCCAGCTGAACGGCGGCCACTCGCTTGATTCTCCTGCTGTTTTGGAGTCAAGGCAGAGCATATATCGACGTTCGTGACCTGCGATCAACTGCTGTTGTAGCGTTGATACGATGCCAACAATGGAGTCTGCCCCTGCAACTTCGGAGCCCGCCGCCGCTCCTCAGGAGAACCCACAAGTACCCGTTTCTTCCACACCAGTCGAGATGACCACTCTTTCCTCAAAGTCGCCAAGTAAGCCTGCGGTACCGCCCTTACCGACTACGAATCCTGCCCAATCGCATTCCGAGCCACGATCGGTCAAGACGAACCGCGCTTTTACTACTGCCATCGGACCATCTTCGGACCAGCCGATGCCTTTACCGAAAGACGAGAGCACGGGGCCAACGTTGATGATTACATTACTCTTGACTACTGGAGCGAGACATCCATTCAAGATAGATCCGAAATATTTATTGAAACGGAACGTGGACGTACCAGGAAACGACCCGTTCAACTTGAGCGTCTACAAGCTGAAAGAGCTGATACTAAGAGAGTGGAGAGAAGGTATAGCTTGGCTGCGCTAGATCGTAAAACGATGCTCGAGTCGCTGATTTTTGATGTAGAATGGGAACAAAAACCGTCAAGTCCCAGCTCAATACGACTGATCTCGTTTGGGAAATTGCTTGATGACAAGGCGCCGCTGAAGGGTGGGCTTCAATGATTCGCTATCTAGAGTGTATTTGCTAACGAGCCATCCACGGCAGATTCAAAGTTCAACCACGACACCCCGAACGTCGTCCACATGACCATCAAGCCACAAGACTATATCGATGAGGAAGACACAAAAGGCGGCAAGGATCGTCTGGGAAGTGGATCGGAAGCGCGTCAAAGATCGCCTGGGTGCAGATGTGTCATTATGTAGCACTTTTGGTCATGAATTTCTTTTGCTCGTTCTCAGCGTGGCTTCGTGGCGGGTTGTGGGATGGCGTTGAGGATCGAGACCAATCCGGCTCAACATGGAGCATTTCGCGCAATTTCATTGTACAGTTACGAAGGGTTTGATCA